>Ga0209631_10000036_pt1 | contig 148703 bp, 135 predicted proteins | sample COG_08_FD_184752 | JGI IMG/M metagenome (GOLD analysis project Ga0209631, IMG submission 184752) | Pelagic Microbial community sample from North Sea - COGITO 998_met_08 (SPAdes) (version 2) | ecosystem: Environmental > Aquatic > Marine > Neritic zone/Coastal water | place: Helgoland, sampling...
ATTGATAGAGGCTAATTGCATCAAACACAATTCTACATGTAGACGTTGATTTTTACTCGTTTTGTATTTTAAATCACAATCATTGGCGATTCTAATTGCATCAATTAAAAACTCTTGAGTGGTGTGTTTCGATTGCTCTAAATATTTTATTTTAATTTGATCACCAACTTCAAGTAGTGTAATCGTGTCAGGGATTCTACAAACGAGTAAATCTCTGAAATGCGATGCTAGGCCAGTAATAAAGTGATGGCCATCGAATCCTTTAGACAGGGTGTGATTAAATTGCAAAAGCAATTGAGGAATGTTGTTTTCTAATATTAGTGTTGTACTATCGAAGTATGTTTCGTAATCTAATACATTCAGGTTTTCGGTAACAGCTTTACGTGTTAAGTTTTTCCCAGTAAAACTTACAACACGATCAAAAATTGATAAAGCATCGCGCATAGCACCATCTGCTTTTTGTGCAATGATATGTAAGGCGTCATCCTCGGCTATAACCCCTTGTTCATTTGCGATGAAATGCAAATATTTCTTTGCATCAAGAACGGTAATACGCTTAAAATCAAAAATCTGACAACGCGACAAAATGGTAGGAATTATTTTATGTTTTTCTGTAGTTGCAAGAATGAAAATGCAGTGTTTGGGAGGTTCTTCTAATGTTTTTAAAAACGCATTAAATGCCGACTGTGACAACATATGAACTTCATCGATAATATACACTTTGTACTTCCCAATTTGAGGAGGAATGCGAACTTGGTCTGTTAAACTTCGAATATCATCTACAGAGTTGTTTGATGCCGCATCAAGTTCGAAGATATTAAACGCAAAATCTTGATTATCTTGTAAATCATTATCACTATTAATCATTTTTGCTAAAATCCGAGCACAAGTTGTTTTGCCAACACCCCGAGGACCGGTAAATAATAAAGCTTGCGCCAAATGATTATTATTTATAGCGTTGAGTAATGTATTGGTAATTACCTCCTGGCCAACAACATCTTTAAATGATTTTGGTCTGTACTTACGTGCTGATACAACAAAAGGCTCCATAGGATATAACTCGTGTCAACAAAGTTAAAAATTCGAATGAATATTAAGAATTACTAAGAAGTATTTTACTTTGAGTTATTAACAATTTACGTACTTTAGCTGCCAAGTAAATTGCCTTATCGAACCAGGCTAGCCTGGTTAGGAAAGTCCGAACACCACAGTGTACTATAGTGGTTAATAGCCATCAGTCGTGAGACTAGGAATAGTGCAACAGAAAGAATGTACAGGTGAAGCTGTAGTGAAATCAGGTAAACTCTATAGGGTGCAATGTCATGTAAACCAGCGTTTGAGTGCGGCACGCACGATTGTTGGAGGGTAGGCAGCTAAAGTTTGTTGGCAACAATAAATGTAGATAAATGATAAGGGCTCTTTTGAGAACAGAATTCGGCTTACAAATTTACTTACAAAACAAAAGCTCTTTTTCAAGGGCTTTTGTGTTTTGTAAGACCTCGTATTTTGTTTACTCTTCCTTGTTTTTAAAAAAACTAAACATGTTACCTCCATAAATTCTTGAATATAAAAAATGATTGAGGTGTGATAAATTTGTGTGTTTTGAATGCTCCACAATCAATAATCCGTCTTGCTCCAATAAATTGTTTTTGAACACAATATTCGGGATTTTAGAAAAGGTATCTACATCAAAATCATAAGGAGGATCTGCAAAGATTACATCATATTTTTTTTTGGTATTCAACAAATAGTTGAAAACATCTCCACGAACTGTTATTAGCGGCATATTAAAATCATGTGCAGTAGTATTAATGAATTTGATGCAATGGTAATTTTTATCAACGCAAACAATGTTTTTTACACCACGAGAAGCAAATTCGTAGCTAATATTTCCTGTACCAGAAAATAGATCAAGAACTGATATGGATCCAAATAAAAAAAGATTATTGAGAATATTAAATAGAGATTCTTTGGCCATATCTGTTGTAGGACGTACCGGTAGCTTTTTTGGAGCAGTTATTCTTCTTCCTTTATAATCACCCGAAATTATGCGCATCAGAGATTATTTTGTAAAACAAAATTTTGAATAAAATTCTTTTTGTCTTCAGGTTTTAGCATAAATTTTGTTTCTTGATTGTAAATTGACACCTCTCGCACATAGGTATATGCCGCATTATAAAGGGCATCATTTTTATTTATTTTACCCATTAATGTCAACGGAAAAGTTTCGGGATCTAAGAGGAGTTGTTCTGCTGTAAATAAGATGTAATAGACAAAATCTTCTTCTGTTTTGTATTCAAAAGAATTGAACAGTATTAACTCTTTGTTCTTTAAAATTACGATTTCAAAGTGATTACTTCTGATATTAACGTACATACTGGCGTTCGCACCACCGTCATGTATTTCAAATAACGTATTTATTAAAAGTGTCGAATAATGATTGTATTCAAAGGTTCCATAAGTATCAAAAATAAAATTATTTATGTTCACATAAGGAACATAGACATTGATAATCTCATTCTGTGAAAGTTCATCAAACGTTATGAAATCATTATTTAAAATCTTTGAATTAAATTTTAAGTAGTCAGAGAGATTGTTTTTGTTAAAAAGAGATTTTGGTACAAGGGTGGCTAACGCGTTATCGTGAATTACGGTAACATCTTTAAAATCTTGTTGAAATAACTTATTGCTACTCAAATGTTCTTTTAATTGTTTTAACACCTCAATTGGAGGCACTATTTTGTTAAAAGCTATGTATGAATGATGTAATATTCTTTTTGATGGTTTGTTTAGGACACAAAAAGAAAGTCCACTCAAGCTAACTTGAATGGACAATTTATTTTGCAATGTGCTGTCAGTATTATTGTTCGTTTGAAAAATTCTTTGGCCAGTTTCCATTTGTATTGACTTCTTCCATTGATCCAACGATCAAAGCGTTTCCATTTACTCCATCTACCGAGATGACTTGGTTTTCTTTAGCAATCAAATTGGCATCTTCACCATAGAGAATTAAAGATTTTAAACCTTTTGCTTCAAATACCGGAATATTCAAACCATTTTGTTCGATCGTACCTGCTTGTAATTCGAATGTTGCTCCTTCTTTCCCTACCGGAATATTCATCATTGTTTGATACCGTAAATCAGCACCAAACAACGAATCTTTTACAGACATCGTTCCGAGCGTATCAATGATGTAGGTTGATTTAAATGTTTCTACTCCTCCATATCTTTTAGTTAATTCTTTGTCAAGAACAGTGGTATCTCTTCTCTGGGTTATTGTGAATTCTGCAGAATCTATAAATACAACTAAACTGTCCCAATTATTGGCAAACTTTCCAGTGACTGCTCTGTGCGCGAGCTGTGAATCTCGAATATCTTTTAAATTTTCAATAACTACCAAATAGCGATCATTTTTAAGTTTATTAAATTTTATTTCACCATAAACAGACATGAACGTAAGGTATCCTAAGGCTATAATAATTACCCAAAGGGTAAGTAAAATAAGCGACTTGAATTTTTTTGGAATAAACTGATCAATTAGCCACACAATTCCTACGGTTAGTGCGATAACAACAATGGCTGCTATAATTAGTGTTAACATAGTGTTTTAATTAAAATTACTTAAGTGTCTAACGCAAATCTACAATTTTTTTTTATTCGCGAAAATGATTGTTAGTAAAAATCATTTTTATCTTTGATAAAACATTATACCGAAGTAAAAAAATTATGACTTCATCTGAATTTTATTTGTTAGCCAAGGAAAAGTTTCCTTTTGAACCAACCTTGAAACAAGATATTGTTCTTGAACAATTGTCAGCATTTATTTTTAATAATTCATCTCAGGTGCTATATGTTTTGAAAGGTTATGCTGGTACAGGAAAAACAACAATCGTTGGAGCAATTGTAAATAATCTTTGGAAAGCAAAAAAAAGTGCCGTTCTACTTGCACCTACTGGTAGAGCTGCCAAAGTAATGTCGACGTATTCGAGCAATGAAGCGTTCACAATTCATAAAAAAATTTACATGCCCAAACAAAACAAAAATGGGAATGTTGATTTTGTCATGCAGTTAAATAAGCATAAAAAAACTATTTTTATTGTTGATGAGGCTTCTATGATTTCCGATCTTCCAAGTCAATCAAAACTGTTTGGAAGTGGGTCCTTACTTGATGATTTAATTCAATATGTTTATTCGGGACATCAATGTAAGCTTCTTCTCATTGGTGATACAGCACAATTACCTCCAGTTAAGTTAGACCTCAGTCCTGCATTGGACGAAAGGCAGTTAGCTCTAAATTACAATAAAGAGGTGTCAAAAATGGAACTTGATGAGGTGATGCGTCAAGGTCATGACTCTGGTATTCTCATGAATGCTACCTTGCTTCGGGAAAGCCTTTCAGGTACATTTTATGACAATTTTAAATTTGATATTTCCGGCTATAATGACATCATAAGGCTTATTGATGGCCATGATATCATGGATGCAATTAATGAAGCTTACAGTTCCTTAGGTAATGAAGATACCGCCATCATAGTTCGATCCAATAAACGGGCTAATTTATATAATCAACAAATAAGATCAAGGATTCTTTTTAACGAACACGAATTGACTGCAGGAGACTATTTAATGGTTGTTAAAAATAATTATTTTTGGATAAAACCGAGTAGTGAAGCAGGTTTCATTGCAAATGGAGATATCATTGAAATTTTAGAAATTTTTAATTTAAAGGAGCTGTACGGTTTTAGATTTGCAGAGGTGAAGATAAGAATGGTTGATTATCCAAAAATGAAGCCTTTTGAAACTGTTTTAATTCTTGATAGTATTTCGGTTGAAGCACCTTCTCTCTCTTATGAAGATTCTAATAAATTGTACCAAGAAATATTAAAAGATTATGCAGATGAAACATCTGGATACAGAAAGTTTTTAAAAGTAAAAAAGAATAAATATCTTAATGCACTTCAGGTAAAATTCTCCTACGCCATGACATGCCACAAGTCACAAGGTGGACAATGGAATACCGTTTTTGTTGAACAACCCTATTTGCCCAATGGGATAGACAGAGATTATCTGCGTTGGTTGTATACTGCCGTGACAAGAGCTAGAGAAAAATTATATCTAATTGGATTTAATGATAGTTTTTTTGAGTAATCTTTAGCTTGATGATTTTCGGAAATAATTCTAAAATAGAATAACGAAATCTTTTAAAAACTGTATTTTTGATTCTTATAGAATTAAGCAATCTTGCTATCTAAATATTGATTATGAAGATAATCTCAATGATTCCTGCACGTTATAGTGCCTCTCGTTTTCCAGGTAAATTGATGCAGGACCTTGGGGGAAAAACGGTAATTCTCAGAACCTATGAGGCAACTGTCGCTACACATTTATTTGATGAGGTGTACGTCGTTACAGATAGCGACATCATATATCAAGAGATTATAGCAAATGGAGGCAAGGCTATTATGAGTGTTGCGGAGCATGAATCTGGAAGCGACAGAATTGCAGAAGCTATTGAAAATATTCAATGTGATATTGTCGTAAATGTCCAAGGGGATGAGCCATTTACTGAGCGCTCTAGTTTAGAGAAATTGCTAAGTGTATTTCATGATGATGTTCAAAAATCGATAGATTTGGCATCTCTGATGGTAGAAATAAAGGATGTTGACGATATTAATAACCCAAATACTGTCAAGGTTATCGTTAACCAAAATAATTTTGCACTCTATTTTTCGAGAAGCCCCATACCATTTCCAAGGGAGGAGAATGTTGGGACGAAATATTTTAAACACAAGGGCGTTTACGCATTCAGGAAGCAAGCTTTGATGGATTTTCAGAAGCTACCAATGTGTTCTTTGGAAACAACAGAAAAAATAGAATGTATACGATATTTAGAATACGGAAAAAATATTAAAATGGTGGAAACATCTGTTGAAGGTGTTGAGATTGATACGCCAGCTGACTTGAAAAGAGCGCGTAGTATATGGAAATAAATTACGATAATGTTAAAGTGATTGGCTTCGATGCTGATGATACACTTTGGATCAATGAAACTTATTTTAGGGAAGCCGAGAAAGATTTTTCAAAATTGTTGAGTCGTTACGAAACAGTCAATAAAATAGATCAAGAATTATATAAAAAAGAAATAAAAAATCTTGAAATTTACGGTTATGGTGTTAAAGGCTTCGTGTTATCGATGATCGAGATGGCAGTTGAAATTTCAAATCATAATGTTTCTAATAAAACCATTGAAGCCATACTAAATATCGGTAAAGACATGATTAACAAACCAGTTATTCTTTTAAAAGGTGTTGAAAATGTACTAAATATTCTTTCAAAAGAATATCGATTGATTTTAGTAACAAAAGGTGATTTACTTGATCAAGAACGAAAACTGAATAAATCTGGGCTAATAGACTATTTTCATCACATAGAAGTAGTCAGTGATAAAAAAGAAGAGAATTACTTAAAATTGCTAACGCATTTAGACATTATTCCTTCAGAGTTTTTAATGGTTGGAAACTCCTTGAAATCTGATGTCTTACCATTAATAAATATTGGTGCTCATAGTATGCATGTGCCATTTCATACGACTTGGATTCATGAAGATGTGTCTGATATAGAGCAAACAACTAACAACTATTTAACTGTAAAAAATCTGTCAGATATTTTAAAAGTTTTAAATTAATTAAAGTATGAATTGTATAATTCAAATAAGATATTTTTCTAAATGAAGTACAAAAACTTTCCGATGGTGCCAAGGGTGATTTTTGGTCGTGGTAGTTTCAATCAGATGAATGAAATTATCGCCCCAAAGCGTTTATTGAATCAGGCACCATTTATTTTTATTATTGATGATTTTTTTATTGGTTCACAAAAGATTATCTCAAACATTAACCTTTACGGTAGCGATGAAATAATTTATGTATCAGCACAGGAGGAGCCAAAAACCACACAAATAGACGAATTAGTTAAGTATATAAAGACGTCGGTTAGTGAGCAGCCTGCTGGAATCATTGGAATAGGTGGTGGTACAGTCATTGATATTTCAAAAGCGGTAGCAATTATGTTAACAAATAATGGCAAGACCTGTGATTATCAAGGTTGGGATCTGGTAAATAATCCTGCGATTTATCATGTTGGAATTCCAACGATTTCAGGTACAGGAGCTGAAGTTTCGAGAACGACTGTTCTTACTGGACCTGAACGGAAATTAGGCATTAATAGTGACTTTACTCCGTTTGACCAAGTAATACTTGATCCTGAGCTAACAAGTAGTGTCCCAAAAAATCAATGGTTTTTTACAGGAATGGATTGTTTCATTCATTCTATTGAATCTTTAAACGGCACCTATTTGAACGCGTTTAGTCAGAGTTATGGGGAAAAAGCACTTGATTTGTGTAAACAAGTTTTTAATGAAGATTATTTAACTGAACAAGAATCACAAGACAAGCTCATGATGGCTTCTTGGCATGGTGGAATGAGTATCGCATACTCTCAAGTTGGAATTGCTCATGCTCTTAGTTATGGCTTATCTTATGTATTAGGAACAAAGCATGGCATTGGGAATTGTATTGTTTTTGATCATTTGGAAGATTATTATCCCGAAGGAGTGACATTATTTAAAGAAATGAAGGAGAAACATGGCATTATTCTTCCAAAAGGAGTTTGTTCAAGCTTAAAAGATGTTGAATTTGATACCATGATTAGAGTGGCAATGAGTTTAGAACCACTATGGGAAAATGCAATTGGAAAACAATGGAAATCATTAATTACACCGCAACTACTTCGTGGTTTATATGAAAAAATGTAACTATGAGATGGTTGTCAAAATTTATTTATTACAAAATTCTTGGTTGGAAAGTAAAAGGTTTCTCAGACTTTGAAAGTGTGAAAAAAGCTGTAATTATAGCGGTGCCTCATACCAGTTGGCACGACTTTCCTCTTGGGATACTTTTACGTTCGGTAATTGGAATTGAAACAAACTATGTTGGCAAGAAGGATCTATTTAAATTTCCTTTCGGTTGGTTTTTTAGATGGTCTGGTGGTGCGCCTGTCGAGAGAAAAAATAATGAGAACCAAGTTGAGGCTATTGCGAGATTATTTAAAGAGAAAGATGTCTTTAGAATGGCGTTGGCTCCTGAGGGTACAAGAAAAAAAGTAAAAGAGTGGCGAACAGGATTTTATTATATCGCAAAGGCAGCTAAAGTGCCTATCATTATGTTCACTTTAGATTTTGAAAATAAAGAAAATAAATTTTCAGAACCATTTTACCCGACTGAGGACAAAAATGCAGATTTTGATTTTATGCATAAATATTTTGAGGGTATTAAAGGAAAAGTAGCGCATCGTTCTTGATACACGATATGACTCACGAAAAAAAGTGATCAAATTACAGGAAGTTGTTTAAATAACAATTCATGTGAATTATTGATGTTACATAAGAACGAGACCTACACGAAAATGCATTTAGGGCTTTCACCAACTTTGTTAAGGATGTTTTCGATGAAATGTCATTTAATTTATATGAACAGATTGCATAATTAAAATAATGGTATGAGATTTGTATAATACTTAGTGGTTAGTTACAATTTAAATGAAACATAAATTAAATACGACTTACTCGTGTCACTAAAAAGAAACATTTGCTATTAATTAAGGACGAACCATTTAAAGCTGCCGTATATTTAAATTATGGCAGCTTTTTTTATGAAAATTTTTATTGCCCTTTGTTGTTAATTGGCGGTGGACCTTGTGGAATCATGGCCTCATAAGATTCTTCTCCTTTTCTTTGTATAAATTCAGCTTTGACTTTCTCCACCAGACTCGGGCTTTCAAAAAGATCTACCATGGTCATCGCCATAGCTTTAGAAGCATATATTAATCCTTTGTGTCCAATGCTCATACCTCCGCAGGCTACTACTGCCCATGAATGCCAAGGTGTTCCAGCTGGAGCAGTCGTAACTCCGAGATTTATATTAGCAACATTCCAACTCACATCTCCCACATCTGTTGAACCTCCTCCTGGGTGCTCTAGAGTTATTTTTAAGGGATTGATATTACTATCCATCCCAATTTGCGGTTTGCCGGTTGCTTTTTGTATACCTTTTCCAAAATTAATTTCTTCCTGAGAATATTCCATGGGACCTAATAACTCTAAATTTGATTGCATTATTTTTCCTCCTTCGCGATTTACTAATACTTCATAGATGCCTGATATTAATGATACTTTGTAGTCAACATTTGCAAGTATAGCTGCTCCTTGAGCCATTTTTTTTGCTTGCTCATAGACCGGAACCATTCCTGCCCTTTTTGTGTCACGAACACGCATCCATAGTCTTGAATAATCTGGGACTACATTGACAACTTGACCCCCATCTTGTATGTGGTAATGCATTCGAACCGTTGGTTTAACGTGCTCTCTATAGTAATTGATACCTGTGGTATATAATTCGAGGGCATCTGAAGCGCTTCTGCCATTCCATGGATCTAAAGATGCATGAGCGGCCTGACCAAAAAATTCAATTTTAAAATCGATAAGAGCCAATGAGCTTTGAACATCTGCCTCAGTACTAGCAGATGGATGCCAACTAATATTCACATCAACATCATCCCAAAGACCAGCCCTAACCATCCATATTTTACCGAAATATTTTTCTTCACTTGGGGTTCCAAAGAATTTAATAGTTCCTTGGATTTGACCACTTTCTATAAGTTCTTTGATACCAATGGCCGCGCCTAAACTGCCGGCTCCAAACATATTATGGCCACAACCATGACCAGCTGCTCCCTTCATTAAGGGGTTTTTTATAGGTTCCGTTTTTTGAGATAAACCTGGTAGCGCATCAAATTCACCTAAAACGCTAATAACAGGTTTTCCTGAGCCGTAACTAGCCACAAAAGCAGTAGGCATACCAGCAACACCACGCTCAACAGTAAAGCCTTGATTCTCAGCATAATCTGCTAATATTTTTGACGACTTATGTTCTTCAAAGGCTGTTTCAGCTAGTGACCAGATGTCATCACTGATTTTTATTAAATTAGACTGATGTTTTTCGATAGTGGCGATGACAAGTGATTTGCTTTTTGTTAATGTTTGCTGACCAAATGTAACACTCGACGCGATACAAAATATAAACAAAAAATTTTTGTTGACATTCATGTTATTTTAGTTTAAGATTAATAGTTTTTTTTTGTTTTTACTCAAAAAGTCCCAAATTATGGGACTTTTTACGTTATAGGGGTATCATTATTTTTAACAATCTTGGTGATGTAAATCATAAAATCGCTCTTTCGACACATAATTTCACAAGGTCATTCGAATATAATTTATACGGTAGTTATACCTCTGAAATCGGTCTACCTTTTAATCTTTTTTCAATTTTCTGCTTAATTGCAGTTAAACGTTTCATTAAATCCATAGTAGCAGGATCTTTATTGATTTTATACTCTTCGTTAAGTCCTAATATTAATTCTTTCGCTTCTCTAGAGAATTTTACACGATCACTTGTAGACAAACTACTTTTTTTTCGACTTTCAAATTCTAATGCTCTTTCTGTTAAATTCATACATTCATTTTAATTAGTCCTAAGAATACATATGTTATGAATTTTTAGGAGTTCTGGGAAATACATTCACCAGTATTTATACAATTGGTCTTAGTAGACTCATTCCTTAAATGTAGAAATTTTTTTTAATATTCCTAATTAACGATTGTCAACTTTTTAAATTATATTAAAATTTATGAATAAATTAAGAAGAAAATTGAGTTTTCTTGAACAGAAGCAGGTTATTAATAGTGAAATAATCTTTTTAAAATTAACTTAATAATTGTCAAATAGCCAGATTGAATAGAAATTTAATTTTTGTTCAAAGCTGTTTTATATGTATCGAGACATCGTTCTCGAGCAAATTTATGTTCAACTATCGGAACAGGGTAGGTAAGCTCTTGATGATCTGGCACCCATTTTCTTATATATGCTAGACTTTTATCAAATTTTTGAATTTGGGTTGTTGGATTAAAAATTCTAAAATAAGGTGATGCATCAACTCCACATCCAGCGACCCACTGCCAATTGCCGATATTACTTGACATTTCGTAATCATGTAATTTTTCTGCAAAATAGGCCTCACCAAGACGCCAATCTATAAGTAAGTGTTTGCACAGAAAACTACCTACAAGCATGCGCACACGATTATGCATAAAACCAGTTTGATTTAATTCTCTCATACCTGCATCTACTAGTGGGTATCCCGTTTTACCTTCGCACCACGCTTCAAATTCTCTTTTGTTGTTTCTCCACTTAACATTTTCATACTGTGGTTTAAAACTTTTGGTCACTGTTTGAGGAAAATGCCATAATATTTGCATGAAAAACTCACGCCATATTAATTCTTTTAAAAATGTTGTATTATCATTTTTTAACGCTTTAGAAGCCATAAATCTGACGCTTAACGTTCCAAATCTTAGGTGGGGACCTATTTTTGATGTACCATTTACACTTGGGAAATTTCTTGTTGCTTCATAATTATCAATGATTTTATTAGAGATATTGTAGGGCGTGATTTTCTGAGGAGATGTTTCAAAACTCATGTCCTTTAAAGCTACCATATTTTCAGGTAGTGGGCTTAGTAGATGTTTTAATAAATCCTGGGAACGAAAAAACTTTATGGGATTATTTTCTAAAGCAGTCATCCACTTTTTCGAATAGGGTGTATATACTTTATAGGGTAGGCCGTCATCTTTTACAATTTCGTTAGTTTCAAAAATAACTTGGTCTTTGTAGCTTGTAAAACCAATATTATTTTTTTCTAAAAGGCGTTTAATAGATAAATCTCGATTAATGGCATAGGGTTCATAGTCATGATTGGAAAACACAGTTTCAATATTGTATTCATGAGACAGCTTATTAAAAATAGCCGTGGGTTTTCCATAATAAGTTCTTATAGTACTACCATACTCATTTTGTAACAAGGTATTCATGTTGCGAATAGTATCGTGAATAAAGGTTACTCGGGGATCGTCTTTCTTTAAGCTATCAATAATTTCTTTATCAAAAATAAAAATAGCAACTACTGGATGTTTTCCATTGAGTGCGTGAAACAGACCGACGTTATCTTCTAATCGTAAGTCACGTCTAAACCAAAATATATTTATCGTTTTGTTCATCAATTAATATTTTCCAAATAATTCCTCTAATTTTTTTGTTCTGTAATTGAAAATCTCTTTTAATTTAGGTTGAACAATGTATGGGTGTAATAATTGTCCAAGTATACCAAATGGAACCATGTAGTCAATGATGTCTTCCATTTCTACACCTCCTTCAATTTCTTTAATAAAATGCTTATGATGCCACAATTTGTAAGGACCAAATCGCTGCTCATCTACAAAATAACAGTGATCTTTAACATGCGTTATTTCTGTCACCCATTTCGTTTTAATGCCCATTATAGGAGTTACAATATATTGTATTATTTGACCCGAATACATTGATTTCTCAGCACCTTTAAGAATATCGAAGGACATATAATTTGGCGTTATTGTTTTTAAATTTTTAGGATCTGATAAAAAGTCCCACGCCTGTTTTTTTGAAATTGGTAGGTTTTGTTTTGTATGTAAAGTGTATATTTTCATTTAATTATAAATTACGATATATAGATTTAAGGAGGAAGCTATAAAAAGCCAAAGTATATAGGGACTCAACAAATACTTCGTGTATTTTAATTGTTGATTTTTAAACTTATAAAAATAAAAAACCATCACTACTGTTAATAATGATATGATGATTAGACCAGTAACTGTCTTTTGTAAATTAAAAAACACATAATTCCAACTAATATTTAGAATGCATTGAACTGTATAAATTGCCCAAAAGTTAACTGAATCTATGATTCGTATAAGGGATGCTAGATAAAATGAAAAACATAACATGATAGTGATCCAGGCAATACCAAAAACCCAACCAGGAGGTGTCCAGGGTGCTTGGTTTAATAGCAAATACCATGCTGAGGATGGACCTTCATTCATTAATATGCTTCCAAAGTAGAGACCGGCAAAATTAGTAATCAAGAATAAGGCGACGTAGCCAAAATGTTTCATTTAATCTTGTTTGAGAACCTCTATTTGATCAAGTATCCTTTGTGCTTCTGCATATTTTAAGTCACTTTTTGCTCTGTCAATGGAAGATAATTTATGCCACTCACTCATGAGCTTTTCATACTCTCTTTCAAGTTTGTTGAGTTTTGAAGTTGTTTTAAATATTCCAAACATTACGATAGGTATTTTGTTATTTTTTTACTTAAAGGACTGGTGTTCGAATAAAAATAATTAATTATGTTACCCTCGGGATTAATTAAGTACTTCTGAAAGTTCCATCTAACTGTTGAATTTTTGTAACCATTCAATTTTTTATTGGTGAGCCAAGCATACAAGGGATGCTGATTTTTTCCGGAAACCATTATTTTCTCTGTTATTAGAAAACTAACACCGTAATTAACTTGACAAAACTCTTGTATCTCAAATGCATCACCCGGCTCTTGTCTTCCAAATTGATTACAAGGAACTCCAATGATAACGAGTGAGTCCTTGTATTGTTCATGAAGACGTTGTAATTGTTTGTATTGTGATGTAAATCCACATTTGGAAGCAACATTTACAACTAACAAATATTTGCCTTTAAAATCAATTAGTGCAATGGGATTACCTTGTAAACTATTAATATTAAGGTCATAAATAATTTCTGACGTTTCAACAAGATGGTTTGTAGTAAATGGTTTCTTAAACATGGTGGTTAAAATCATCATTTATATTTTAAAATTAACGATACCGCAATCCATTTCCAAAATTTGCCCTGACATCGAAGCGGTTTTGTGGGATAATAAAAATAGTGCCATTTCAGCAACTTCATCAGGACTAAGAAATTTTTTCAGCGGGTGCCTTTCGGTTATATTCTCAATCATTCTTTCATTTCGTAATAATTTTGCAGCAAGTTCTGTATCAGTCACTGTTGGAGCTATAGCATTAATTCTAATTTTTGGTGCAAATTCAGCACCTAAAGATTTAACAAGACCCTCTACGCCAGCTTTTGCAGTCGCTATGCTTGCATGGAATGGCATACCTAATTTCACAGCAACCGTGCTAAACAGCACGATAGATGGATGCTGGCTATCTTTCATAACTCTAGCGTATTTTTGTATCGCTTTGACTGCTCCAATAACATTGATTTCAAAATCATTCTTAAAATCCTCTATTTTTAGTCGCGATATTGGCTTTAGATTAATACTACCTGGACAGTAAACTAAGCCATCCACTTCAGAAATATCAGGAAGTTCCCCGCTTAAAACGTCTACACTGTAATGCGTTAAGTTTTCGTGTTCAATATTTGACACCGATCGACTTATGCTAATGACTTTATGTGATGGTGTCAAAAGTTTTACGATAGACAAGCCTATACCTTTACTACCGCCAATAACAACAATGGTTTTCATTAGTAAGCTTCGTTTAATGGTCTTCCTTTGAGACGTTTTTCAATTTTTTGTTTTATGACAGTAAGCCGTTTCATAATGTCCATGATTTTGGCATCTTTTTTTTCTTTGTATATCTCATTCAGGCCGAGGATAAGAGCTTTTGCTTCTCTTGATATTTTCACACGGTCACTTGTTGTTAAACTGCGTCTTTTTTGCTTTTCGAATTCCAACGCTTTATTAATTAAATCCATTTTTAATTATTTATATAGTTATGTAATTCTGTTATTTTTCCTTGATCCTTAAATTGTCCTCCGTAGTAACAGGTTACTGTCGCCGAGGTATCATCCTTGATCCCTCGTGATGAAACACACAAGTGCTTGGCATCAATAATAACAGCAATGTCTTCAGTGTTTAAAATCTTTTTTAGCTCATTTGCTATTTGATTTGTCAAACGCTCTTGTACTTGGGGACGTTTGGCAAAATATTGAACAATTCTGTTTAGTTTAGAGAGTCCAATGACTTTTCCGGATGATATGTAAGCGATGTGTGCACGCCCGATAATCGGTACGAAATGATGCTCACAATTAGAATAAAATGTGATATTTTTTTCTACGAGCATTTGATTGTATTGGTATTTATTTTCAAACAACGCAACTTTTGGTTTGTTTTGAGGGTTTAAACCTGAGAAAATTTCATCTATGTACATTTTCGCGACACGCTGAGGTGTTCCTTTGAGTGAATCATCTGTTAAATCAAGGCCCATTACATCCATGATTTCTTCAAACAAAATGGCAATTCTCTTTTTCTTATCAATATCACTCATTTTGAAAGCATCTGGCTTCATTGGAGTGTCTATACCCGTGTAAAGATGGTCGTCGCCAATATCAGTGGCTGTAAAGCCATTTAAATAATTTTTGTTTCTTTTTAAATTTAGTGTTTTTGTACTCATATCTTGTCTTTTTTATGTGCTGTCCTGGATAAATTAAATCCTGTGTCAAAGCACGTTAACGGTCTATTTAATTTAATTGTTTAATTCAGAATTGAAACTTATATTGATTATCATATTCTATTTTGAAATCTAATAATTTTTTGAAAAATTTTTTGTTTTCTCTCAAGGTCATATTATCCTTTAAATGAATAAACTTTCCCTGAGCATGTATGCTTGCACCATTAGTTTTAAAAAACGATAACTGATAGAATGGAATAACCCAATTAAAAGTTTGTAAACCTTTATTGATGTAAATAATTATTCCTTTTGGTCTTATTTCAATATTTGCGTAATTCAAATCAGAAGTACGATTTAGTAGACTGTTTAAATTGTAACTTGTCTTGTCAATGATCATTCGTTTAGATCCAACACCTCTTAATTTCAAGGACTTAAAAAAACTGTAAGGACCTCCAATAAGCTTAGCTATCGTCTTTTCGTGTTCTTCGTTGTGATATGTGGTATTCAGGAGCATAACATCGATTTTAACCGAAGTTACAAAACGTTTAACTTAATACAATTAACGTTAAACAAAAATTAACATTTTACAAGAGTTAAATTGGCTTTACTAGATTTTTAATCATTCCTTTAAAAATAAATCCGTGAAAGGGCAAAACACTGTACCAATAGAGTCTGCCTGCTAAACCTCGAGGCCTAAATGTGGCAGTCTGTTTCAGGATGTTATTTTCTATTTTAAATTCTAACCAAGCTTCACCTGGTAGGCGCATTTCAGCGTAAAGTAAGAGTTTTCTTTTTGATTTGTCAGCATAAATAACTCGCCAAAAATCTAATGCATCACCAACACTGAGTTCTACGGGGTTTGTTCTCCCACGCCTCAAACCAATACCACCAATAAATTTATCGATACCGCCTCTAATTTTCCATAAGACCGTACCATAATACCAACCTGTTTTACCACCAATTGACCAAATTTTATTCATGGTTAATTCAATATTTGGAACAGGTCGTTCTTTATAATCTTTAAAACATCCATATTTTGGAATATTGATGTAGTGGTGAAAATTAGTGTTGAGTCTTCCACTGCTAATTAAAGAATCTTTCCAACTTGAAATAATGGCGTTTTGTTCTATTTTTTTAAAAGCTAATTTGACAGCTGTTTTATAGGTCATAGGTTGAACGGAAAGTAAGGTATTGATATTACTGGGTTTGCCTATGATAGGCACACCCATACTTTCAACTAGTTTTGAGGCTAATTTATAGGATGTAGATGTTACAAAATATAACCAATACGACGATAATTTTGGTGTCATTATGGGGACTGTAGAAATATGTCGTTTTAAACCCCTTACCTCTGCAAATTCTAATAGCATTTGTTTGTATGTAAGAATTTCTGGTCCAAAAATATCATACGATTTATTGTAAACATCCCTATGACCAACACTTTTATGTAAAAACGATAATACATCTCTTATTCCAATTGGTTGAGTTTTTGTATTAAGCCATTTTGGAGCTATCATAAAGGGTAATTTTTCTACCAAGTCACGGATAATTTCAAAAGAAGAACTCCCAGAACCTACAATGATACCCGCTTTAAATATGGTTAAGTTATAGGTTGATGATGGTAATAAATCTTCTACATTTTTTCGTGACTGAAGGTGTTTTGATAAATTAGCTTCATTTGTAATGCCACTCAAATAAATAACTTGCTGCACAGTAGTTTGTTCAAGTTTTTTTTTAAAATTAACGGCACAAACTTTTTCTAGATTTTGAAAATTGTCCGAAGCATTTGACATTGAATGGATTAAATAAAATGCAACGTCAATATCTCTAGGTATTTCAGCTAAGGTGTTTGGTTTTAAAAAATCAACTTCTATAAAGTCAATTAAATCATCTTGTAGATAGGTGTTGTCAATACGAAATTTGTCGCGGACTGTGCACACTACATGATGTCCGTCCTGCAACAATAATGGAATTAATCGCTTTCCAATATAACCAGTAGCCCCGGTAACTAAAATTTTCATGTGTCATTTATCATTGACGTTAGTTTTCGGTCTTTGGTAACTGAAACGTGTCTTTAATTTTGGGATTGCATACCCATCTAAGCCGTTTATAGCAGCTATGTTACCTTTTGATAAATTTATAAATCCATCATTTTCGATCAACTCATCCTTAACGTATAAGTCGTTAATTTTACCGATTACCAAAATCGTGTTGTTTGCCTCAATATGATACTCTTCTATGAATTCCATAGACAACTGCAATGGTGAATTTACAACAAAAGGAGCAGAATGTTGGGATTTATATTCAGGTTCTAAATCAGTAACATCAAACTCAGAGATTTCTTGCTTGTATTTTGCTGACGTATGATGTGCGTCTGCTAAAATAGTTTCGTGGACATGATTGATTGTGAAAAATTTAGTCTCTTTTATATTGCTGTAGGTATTTCTAATAACAGATGTCGGTCTAGTGAAAAAACCCAAGAGTGCTGGGTTTGAACCAATATGAATTATGGAACTAAAAATTGCTAGATTATTAATACCTTTTTTGGATACAGAACCGATGAGATTGGCAGATTTATAACCGGAACAACTATTAATTAGGTTGATTCGATTCACGTAGTCCATATCGTTGAAGTCACTTTCAGAGTAATGAACCATTACAGTGATTTGTAGTTATTAATCAAAACTCGGTCCGCTTTCAAATCAAACATTAAATTATATAAACCGAAAAATGTTCGATTCATGTATATGAAGTGTTTCGAGCCCCTGTTACCATTCATTTTTTTAATCATATTGTTTTTGGTAAACTTTTCTCCGAACACTTTTATCTTTTCAAAAAATTGGCCATCAGAAAAATCGAAAACCTCACTTTGAAAAGGAGTGGTGAAAAGACATAACATTTCATAAAATAATACTGAGAAAAATTCTTTTTCCTCAGGTGTGTCGTCAGATCGAATGATTTCAAGATCAATCATTTTTTGATTAAAAATGGCAGGGGTATTTAAATTTTTTTCCTCTGCTAAATCAAAATAGGGAGTGTAGAAATCATCTGGTATCTGTTTCATGCAACCAAAATCAAGCGCAATTAATTCTGTATTTGCAGAGACTAAAAAGTTTCCAGGATGAGGATCTGCATGTACTTTCTTTAGTATGTGAATTTGATACATGTAAAAATCCCATAGGGCTTGACCAATAATATTAGCATTTTGCCTGCTTTTACTTTTAGCAGTATACTCAGAAAGATGAATACCTTGCATCCAATCCATGGTAATGATACGCTCAGAGGAATACTTCTCATAGTAATTTGGAAACTGTAAGTTTGGTATGTGACGACATCGCATTGCAACTTCACGACTTTGTGAAAGCTCAAGTAAATAATTTGTTTCTTCTACTAGTTTACCTTCAACTTCCTGAAAGTAATGGTCAGACTCTTTTCCTTTTAAATTGAACATTTTCACCGCGATTGGTTTTATCATTGATAAATCGGAAGAAATACTTTCAGCAACTCCTGGATATTGAATTTTCACAGCAAGCTTTTTCCCATCTTTAAATGCTTTGTGTACTTGACCTATACTGGCAGCATTTACAGAAGTTGCTTCGAAAGTATCGAATAAATCATTTGGGTGTTTTTTAAAATACTTTTTAAAAGTTTTTAGAACTAGTGCAGGTGATAGAGGAGGGACTGAAAATTGAGAGAGTGAAAACTTCTCAACGTATGCTTCAGGGAGTATGGTTTTGTCCATACTTAACATCTGTGCAACTTTTAAAGCACTACCTTTCATTTTCTTTAGACCATCATAAATATCTTCTGCATTATTTTCATGTAAACGTTCTCTAGCAATAACTTCTGAATTTATGAGTTTATCACTGTAATATTTAACGTAATTGACGCCAACTTTTGCACCTGTTTGCATGAGCTTGGAGGCTCGTTGAATTTTTGATGTTGGAATTTTGTCTATGGTATTCATTTAGCTCATTTGCATTTTTTCTTTGTACAAAAATTTACCAAAATCTAAAATACCCTTTAAGGGTTTTACGTCTATCAAATCAAAACTTGCATTCACAGCTTTTTCGATAAAAATATCTGTTTTTTCAAATGAAGCAGACGAATCTTCTAGCCAAAATTTCATGGTAAAAAGTAACTGCAACCAAGCCGATTCTTGCAAACTCTTATTTTGAATTTTTTCAAAATTAACTTGACTTAAATCAATAAGTGCAATGTCGAGATGTTGTATAAATAGAACAAATCGTTTTTTTAGTTTCACGAGCGTTTTTAACTTTTTGAAGTCATTATTTTTGTGTTTTAACGCATAAACTACATAACTTCTGTTAAGTGTTAATATTTCGAAAAAGGTGTAATAAAAACTAAGCAGCTTGTTCCTAGTATCGTATGTTTTATACTCTGTACTTTTTTCTAAAACATCGAAAGCATTATCAAAAAATGCTTTGAAAATCGATTGTTCAAGGCTATCGAAATTTACAAAATGCTCGTAGAATTCGATTTCCTTTATTTTATTTTCTTTGGCGAATGCATATACAGAGGACGGTTGTGAATTATTTTCTAAGACATATTCCATATATGATGTTATAATGGAGTCGCTCGTAAGTTTTTTCTTTGTTGCCATAAAATACTTTTGTTTATCAAAATTACATAATGTTTAACTTATTTGAATAAAGATTAAACAATATTTAACAGAAACAATAATTTTATATTTGTTTTTACAGTTTTCTAACTATTTTTGACAAAAAATTTTGATGACATCAACACCAAAAAAGTTAAATACTCTAAATTCTTATTTGACCTTGCTTATTTTTTCAGCAATGATGTTAGGGGTTTTAATTGGTTATCTTTTTCCTAATTTTAATGTGGTACTCAATGAATTTAATTTTGGAGCAACTAACATTCCTATTGCCGTTGGGCTGATTTTGATGATGTATCCACCTTTAGCTAAAGTGAATTATTCATTGCTACCTCATATATTTAAAGATGTAAAAACCTTGACCTTATCGTTATTTTTGAACTGGATAATTGGACCAATTCTCATGTTTGTTTTAGCATTAATATTTTTGCAAAATCATCCTGAATACATGGTAGGTCTAATTTTAATTGGTTTAGCCCGTTGTATAGCTATGGTTTTGGTTTGGAATGATTTGGCTGATGGTAGTCCTGAATATGGTGCAGGTTTGGTAGCCTTAAATAGCGTTTTTCAAGTTTTTGTTTACAGTTTTTATGCGTGGTTGTTTATTTCTGTTTTACCACCGTTATTCGGTTTTCAAAGTATGGAGATTGATGTTTCTATTTACACGATTACAGAAAGTGTGGCCATTTATCTTGGTATCCCTTTTTTAGCGGGTTTTTTTAGCAGACATATTTTAATTAAAATTAAAGGTGAAATGTGGTATGAGACAAAATTCATTCCTTACATTTCTCCATTGACACTAATTGCATTGTTATTTACCATTGTTTTGATGTTTTCTTTAAAAGGTGATCTTATCATTCAAATACCTGGAGATGTTCTTTTAATCGCTCTTCCTTTGATTATCTATTTTATTCTGATGTTTTTTATTAGCTTTTTGACTGCGAGAGCTTTAGGAGCACCTTATAAAAGTAATGCTGCTATTTCCTTTACGGCGTCTGGAAATAATTTTGAGTTGGCGATCGCTGTATCCATTGCGGTTTTTGGGTTAAATTCAGGTCAAGCTTTCGCTGGAGTAGTCGGGCCTCTTATCGAAGTACCTGCTTTAATTGCATTAGTTAAAGTTTCTTTTTGGCTAAAAAATAAGTTGTATGACAAGGGCTAATATTTTCTTATTTAAGGATTTATTAACATTATCAAATTGAGCTTCTTCGTAGATTTGATGAAATAAATTTAATATTAATTAACATGAAAAAAATACTATTATTATTAGCATTATCCTTACAAAGTGTGATTAGTGCCCAAATAGAAACACCGGCTCCAAGTCCAGGGGCTCAATTAATACAACGGGTTGGATTGACAGATGTATCAGTTAAGTACTCAAGACCTTCAATGCGTGATCGAGTGATTTTTGGAAACCTAGTTCCTTTTGACCGAATATGGCGTACCGGAGCAAACGCGAGAACACAGATAACCTTTAGTGGAGAGGTTTCTGTAGCAAAAGAGATTTTAGCACCGGGAACATACGCTATTTTCACGATTCCTCAGCAAGATAAATGGGAGGTGATTTTGTATTCTGACTATCAAGGAAACGGTGCACCTAAAGTATTAGATGATGATAAGGTGGTTGCTAGAATTATAACAAAAGTAACCCAAAAAGACACCACTGTTGAAACGTTTACAATCGGAATTGATAATATTTCGATGAATTCTTTTGATTTAGGGATCTCTTGGGAAAATAGTCATGTTTCTGTACCTTTTAGTGTACCAACGGACCAGGCTGTAATGTCTTCAATAAATAAAACAATGGCTGGACCCTCAGCTGCAGATTATTATGCTGCGGCAACTTACATGATGCAAGATGGTAAAGATATAGAACAATCAAAAATGTATATCGATAAGGCCATGAGTATGTTAGAAAATCCAGGCTTTTGGCAACTGAGGCAGCAATCACTAATTTATGCTGCGGCGGGAAATAAAAAAGAGGCAATTGAGATTGCCAAAAAATCACTAGAGGCTTCCATCGCTGCTGGTAATGAAGATTATATCAAAATGAATAAGGATTCATTAGCTGAATGGCAATAACACAAGATTTGTTGTTAAAAAAAGTGGGTTAATACCCACTTTTTTTATGTTGTAAAGTTCTGAAAGTCTTTCACATTTTAACGAAAGCGATGAGATTAATAAATGCATTCATCGACGTTTCTTATTGCGTTTGTTGAAATTCTTATCACCACGTGTTTTTGGTTTTTTATATTTTTTTGCAATTTTGAATTTGTAGGACCCTCCCAAATTTTCCTTTGAATTTTTCTCTGATTTTTCATGAAATGCTGGTCCTGGTGCATCATCATCAGTGGGTCTTTTTACAGGATTATAGTGCTCACGATGTTTTGGTCGCTCTTCCTCGATTAGTTCATCAGAGATAGTGATGATTTCAGGCATCGTAATTAATGAAATTTTCATTTTCATTAAATTCTCTATATTTTCAACAGAATGTTCTTCAGACATTGTACTAAAAACTATTGAGTGTCCTTCTTTTTCAGCACGTCCTGTTCTACCGATTCGATGCATATAATTTTCTGGATAATCAGGAGTGTCAAAATTTATAACGTGGGATATATCATCAATATCCAAGCCTCTTGCCATGACATCAGTTGCAATTAATATACGTTGCTCACCTTTTTCAAATTGTGCAATACTTCTCAACCTATAATTTTGAGTTTTATTTGAATGGATCACACAAGACTGACCGTAGAAAGATTCTTCAATTTGATTAAATAATCGGTCGGCCATGCGTTTGTAAGCAACAAAAATTAAAACTTTATTAAAAGTCTCCGAATCTTCAAGTAGGTGATTCAATAAATTTACCTTCGTGTAGAAGTTGGGTACTTTGTAACGTTTCTGGGAAATATTTTCAAGAGGAGTTCCCGAAAGCGCAATTGAGATACGAGTCGGTTTGATGAAAAACTCTGAAATTAGCACATCGACATCTTTAGTCATTGTTGCTGAAAACATGATATTTTGTCGTCGTTCAGGTAATAAATCAAATATATTGAGAAGTTGGTGTCTAAAACCTAAATCTAACATAACGTCAACCTCATCAATTACTAACTTTTGAATAGTCTTTAATTGTAAGACATGTGTCAGAGCCAAATCGTAAAGGCGCCCGGGTGTTGCAACTAAAATATCAACTCCTTCGGAAACCGCTTGTTTTTGCGTATTAATGTTAGTGCCTCCGTAGATACCAAGTATTCTAACATTAGAGTATTTTGCCATTTTTTTAAATTCTTCTGTCACTTGAACAACCAGTTCTCGGGTAGGAACTAAAACGAGTACTCTTGGATGATCTTGTGTGCTAAACGGTAAGGTTCTTAAAATTGGTAATGCATAGGCAAACGTTTTCCCTGTTCCTGTTTGTGCAATTCCAACAACATCTTTACCTGAACTTATAATGTTAAAAGAATTAAATTGAATAGGTGTCGGGTGCAGAAAACCTAAATCTTCAATGGCATTAAGTAAAGGCGTTGTTAAGTTTAAATCTGAAAAATTCACATCAAAAATTTAGTTCACAAAGATATGTTATTCTGTGTTAACGTCCTTATTTATCCTAACTTTGTAACCTTTTAAATAAATCAAATTATATTGAGAACCAAGCTCATATTGGACGTGCTAAATACGGGAAAAGTTAAACAACAGCTATTACTTTGGAGTCAACAATTTGACAACGTTGTATGGCTTGACTCTAATCAATATGATCGTAGCCATACACGATATGATGCGATTTTAGCAGTAGACGAGTTTACAAGTATTCGAACTAGTAAGATCAATGCGTTTCACAAATTGAACAAATTTCAACGTATTACAAAAGATTGGATTTTTGGTTATATAACTTATGATATTAAAAATGATATCGAATTATTAAAATCAGAAAATCGCGATGAATTGGGGTTCGATGAATTGTTTTTCTTTCAGCCTAAAAAACTATTTTTACTAAAAGGGAATAAACTTGAAATTCAATATTTGAAATTCTTTGAAAAAGACGTAGAGAGGGATTTAGAGACGATTCAACGTTTAAATGTAACTAAAGAGGCTCGTGTCAATAAGTTGACAATAGCGTCTAGAATAAAAAAAGAAACTTATCTTAAAAAGGTAGGCACTGTATTAGATCACATTCATACCGGTGATATATATGAAGCCAATTTTTGTCAAGAGTTTTTTGCTGAAAAAGCAACGATTAATCCGGTGAAAACCTACAATAAACTTAATGATATCTCAAAACCACCATTTGCAACTTTTTTAAAAGACGGTAGTAATTATTTACTCTCTGCATCACCTGAGCGTTATATTTATAAGCAAGGGGAAATTGTCACGTCACAACCAATCAAAGGTACTGCCAAACGTTCACAAGATGCAAAAGAAGATGCGCGACTCATTTCGCAGCTTGAAAATGATGACAAGGAGCGTAGTGAAAATATCATGATTGTTGACTTAGTTCGGAACGATTTATCAAAGACAGCTATAAAGGGGAGCGTTCAAGTAAAGGAACTTTGCAAAGTGTATACTTTTAAGCAAGCCCATCAAATGATTTCGACAATTCAAAGTAAAGTAGATAAGGCACTCCCGCCTGTTGAAATAATTAAGACAACATTTCCCATGGGAAGTATGACTGGGGCACCTAAGATTTCAGCTATGAAAATCATTGAAAAACTTGAAGAAACCAAGAGAGGTTTGTATTCAGGATGTGTCGGATATTTCACACCTGAAGATAATTTTGATTTTAATGTTGTCATAAGGAGTATCTTATACAATTCGAATAATCGCTACGTATCTTTCTCAGTTGGTAGCGCTATCACCTCCAAAAGTGTGCCACTGAACGAATATGAAGAATGTATGATTAAAGCAAAAGCAATGCTAGAAGTTTTAGAAAATTAGTATAAATTTGAGCATGAACAATTTTTTTGAACACCATATAAAGAAAAACTTTCCTTTTCTGCTTAGGGAGAAATTTGTTCTTGCGATATCAGGAGGTATCGATAGTGTTGCACTCGCTTATTTATGTCATCAAATGAAAATGAATTTTGAGCTAGCACATTGTAATTTTAACTTGAGAGGACAAGAAAGTGATGATGATGAAGCATTTATTGAACAACTGGGGAGTAATTTGAGTATCCCGGTTCATGTCAAAAAGTTTGAGACCTTGCAATACGCAAAAGAGTATAAAATGAGTGTTCAAATGGCTGCTCGATCGCTACGTTATTCTTGGTTTAATGACTTGGCAGAAGGTAATAAGTTTAAATACATCGTGACGGCTCATCACGCAGATGATAATTTTGAAACGTTTTTAATTAATTTGTTTCGAGGAACAGGATTAGATGGCTTGCTGGGTATTCCTGAAGTTAATGACAACATTGTGCGACCTCTTTTGCCATTTAAGCGTGAGGCTATTGAGAAATTTGCTGAGAACTTTAATTTGCAATGGCGCGAAGATAGTAGTAACACAAGTACCAAATATGTCAGAAATAAAATTAGACAAGAAGTTCTACCTATTTTAAAAAAAATTAATCCACAATTATTAGAGAATTTTGAAAGAACTCAGACGTACCTCAAACAAACTAAGTCTATTGTTGATGATCGATTGAATGATGTGAGTCACACAGTCATTCAGCAAAAAGGCAATGATAAATTGATATTCGATATCGTCGCACTACAAAAGCTTGATAATACTTCGGCTTATCTTTACGAATTACTACATGACTATGGGTTTACGCAATGGGACGATATATTGAATTTGTTAACAGCACAGTCAGGAAAGTACGTATATTCTCATTCACATCGCTTGATAAAAGACCGAAACTTTTTAATTTTACAAAAAATAAAAGAATCAATTAATCCACCAATTCTAATCACACAATCAGAAAAGTGTATTTCGACACCATTTGGCAGTATAGAAATTAATAGAAATGTAAGACTCTCTAAAGTGGTTAAATCCGTTGCCTATTTAGATGAGAGTACTTTAACATATCCATTAACTCTGAGAGCATGGCAACAAGGTGATTTCTTTTATCCTTATGGCATGGTTGGAAAAAAAAAGATCAGTAAATTTTTAAAAGATGAAAAATTATCATTGTCAGATAAAGAAGAGGTGTGGTTATTATGTGCTAATGACAATGATATAGTTTGGGTTTTAAACCATCGTATAGATAAACGCTTCGCAGCTTGCTCAAGCACGAAAAAAATTATAAAGTTTGAAATAAAATAAATGATTGAAAGAGGACAAATTGTAGATATTGGTAAGCAACGAATTTTTAAGGGAGAGGTAACATTTGAAAATGGAGTAATTACCTCAATTATTGAAAAAAATCATGATGTTAATCAATTTATTATGCCTGGCTTTATTGATGCGCATATTCACATTGAAAGTTCCATGTTAGTGCCAAGTGAGTTTGCAAAACTTGCCGTTGCTCATGGGACCATCGCGACAATCTCAGATCCACACGAAATTGCTAATGTCATGGGTTTAGAGGGCGTTAATTTTATGATAGAAAATGGTAAAAACACGCCGTTTAAGTTTTATTTCGGTGCGCCATCTTGTGTGCCTGCTACTGCTTATGAATCATCGGGAGCATCGATTAATTCCGATGCTATTAAGGCACTATTGGCAAAAGATGATATTAAATATTTATCTGAGATGATGAATTATCCCGGTGTTCTCAACAAAGACAAAGAGGTAATGCAAAAATTAGCCTGGGCAAAACTATTTAATAAACCTGTGGATGGCCATGCGCCTGGACTTCGAGGGGAATCACTTACCACATACATTCAATCAGGTATGTCAACAGATCACGAGTGTTTTTCTTTCGAGGAAGGATTAGAGAAGTTGGAAAAAGGAATGAAAATATTAGTGAGGGAGGGTAGTGCAGCCAAAAACTTTGAAGCCTTAATCTCTTTATTACCGCGGTACTACGAAAACATGATGTTTTGCAGTGATGATAAACATCCCGATGATTTGATTTTGGGACATATCAATGATTTGTGTAGTCGTGCTATTAAAAAAGGGATGGACCTATTTAAAGTGTTACAAGTTGCTTGTATTAATCCAATAAATCATTACAATTTAGATGTTGGTCAGTTGCGTGTTGGAGATTCTGCAGATTTTCTTGTTGTCAAGGATTTGCATGAGTTTCAAACAATTCGCACATACATTTCAGGAAATAAATTGTTTGATAATGGGACAACATTTTTAAACCCTGTTCATTTTAAAGTGATTAATAACTTTAACATTTCTGATAAAGAGATATCAGATTTTTCATACAAATCTAATGCTAGTAAAATAAAAGTAATTGAAGCATACAATGGAGAGCTTGTGACTGGAACTAGTATTGAAAATTCAACAATTATTAATGGCAACTTAATTTCTAATACTGAGATTGATGTCTTGAAAATTGCAGTTGTGAACCGTTACAATGATCAAAAACCAGCAATTGGCTTTATCAAGAATTTTGGACTAAAAGAAGGAGCTATTGCATCATCAGTCGGACACGATTCACATAATATTGTCGTTGTTGGAGTTACAGACGAAGACTTATGTAAAGCTGTAAATATGCTTGTCGAGTATAAGGGAGGGATATGTGCCTTATCTAGCGTTAAACAAATGATTTTGCCATTACCAATTGCAGGTATTATGAGTGATCAAGAAGGTCGAATAGTGGCTGATAAATATGCGCAAATTGATACTTTTTCAAAAGAATTAGGTAGTACTTTAGAGGCTCCTTTTATGACTTTGTCATTTATGGCCTTACTGGTCATACCATCATTAAAACTAAGCGATAAAGGTTTATTTGATGTTCAAAATTTTAGTTTCACGTCATTAGAGGTTCAATAACTTATGCCACTGTTAACAGCCTCTTACAAAGCACCATTGATATTTAAGAATGGATTTATAGCAACCGTTTACTCTGGTTTAATTAGAAGAATTAAATTAGTACAGAAACGCGAACGTTTGATATTAAGCGACCAAGACTTTATTGATTTGGATTGGAGTTATGCAAAAGTTAAATCACGCAAGGTCATTGTATTATTGCATGGTTTGGAAGGTCACGGTCAAAGGCCTTATATGACAGGTCCTGCAAAATTATTTAACGAGAATAATGTCGATGCTGTTTGTGTAAATTTTCGTGGCTGTAGTGGCGAACCTAATTTTAAATATAGAAGTTATCACTCGGGAGCAACAGAAGATCTTGTGGATATTATTAATCACTTGATTTATGAAAAAAAATATGATGATATTTTTTTTCATGGGATAAGCTTAGGAGCAAACATTATATTAAAGTATTTAGGTGAAAGAGATAACGTTCCTGACGAGGTTAAGGGTGTTGTAGCGGTGTCTGTACCTTGTGATTTGCAGGGGTCATGTCATGAATTACATCAGCTAAGAAATAAACCCTATCATGATAATTTTAGACGACATTTGGTTGGGAGGCTTAAGGCGAAACAAGTAGAGCATCAAAAAGAAATTAGTTTAGAGCAAATAAAATCAATTAAATCTTTGAAAGATTTTGATGACGTATACACCTCGAAGGCTCATGGCTTTAAAGATGCTCTTGATTATTACAAAAAATGTAGTAGTTTACAATTCTTGTCAAATATTAAGACCCCTACACTCATTATAAACGCATTAAATGACTCATTTTTGTCACCAGATTGTTACCCAGTAAAACAAGCAAAAGAAAATAAAAATCTTCATTTAGAAATGCCTAATCATGGTGGGCATGTTGGCTTTATAACACTCAAAGGCTATTATTACAACGAAACAAGAGCACTTGATTTTTTTTTAATTGGATAAAAACAAACATTATTAAAAATTAAGTAACAAAGAATTATAACTATCTTGAACCGTTTTGATGATATAAGACTTATCTGAATTCAAACCTTTAATATTATATATTTTATTAAATTCTCGCATATTAGTATCGCCCCACAAAGAGAATTCAATGATTATTGGAGTTAATCGAATTCCTTTTTCTGTTAATAAATAAATATTCTCTTTTCTGTTTTCAGGGAGTTTTCTTTTAAATATTAGTTTTAAGATTCCAGTAATTTTAATCGTGCAGACACGCAGCGTATATATTTTAATTATGAGGATTTGTTTTCAAATGAGCTTTTACCTCCATATCCCATCCAATGTGGTATTGAAAATTTTTATGCACCACTTTTTGATCAACTTGACGAAGCACTTGCAAGCAGGGACTATAAATTTTATTTGAATAATGATGAACCCGAGGAACTTGAAGGTCCTTATTTTTTAGTTCCAGCTCCATGTGGTGATTGTACATTTTACGGTGATAGCAGTCCACCTGTATGGTGGGAAGAATAGCGGTAAACTGTAAGGTTTCTATAAAAAAGACGAATCCCATGGTGACCATACCATAGGATTCTTTTTTGTGTAATACCTTAATAATTATAATAATTATTAAAGTGATGACAAATGTACTTTAAAAATTAATGAATTGGGTAGCTTTCTAGTCTTATATTTTAAATATTTAATATATTTAAAGAAATAACACAGTCATGATAAATAAAATAATTTTGATGATTTTGGCTTTTTCGTCCGCGATAGTTAACTCACAAAATATAATCGGTGCATGGGAAATGTCAACAACCTCGAAGCAAGGTGTTTTGATTAAAAATGTCGTCATATTCACAGAGGGTTACCAAGTCATTAGCCGTTATGAATCTGAGACAGGTAATTTTATAGGGTGTAATGGAGGCACTTGGAAACTTAATGATGATATTATGACAGAAAAAGTTGAATTTGATACACAAACACCCGAAAGAATTGGAAACGAAGTACGTTTTGAAATTGCCATTACCGATACAACATTAAACATTGTTGGTGCTAATAAAAGGATATTTAAAAGAATAGATAAAGGGACACCTGGAAAGTTACAAGGGGCATGGTTAATGTCTGGAAAAATGAGAGATGGTAGAGTTCAGTCTCGAGACATTAATAGGCCAAGAAAGACCATGAAAATCTTGTCAGGGTCACGTTTTCAATGGATTGCTTACAACACAGAGACCAAACAATTTATGGGAACTGGTGGTGGAACTTATAACACATACAATGGTAAATACACTGAAAACATTGAGTTTTTTTCACGAGATAATTCTAAAGTTGGGGATAGTTTAGAATTTAATTTCACAATGAATCACGGAAAATGGCACCATCAAGGATTTTCAAGTAAGGGAAATGCCATACATGAAATTTGGACCATTAGACCATAGTTATGTTAGATCATTCATTTTACAAAAAATTTGGAAGAACCGGTCTTAGGGTATCACCCATAGCTTTAGGTACAGATAATTTTGGGAATGCGACCTCAAAAAGTATTTCAGAAAAAATTTTAAATACCGCGATAGATCATGGTATAAATCTTATCGATACAGCCAATACTTATGCGTCGGGAGAATCTGAGAAAATTATAGGAAGAACATTAAAAGATAATGGGCACAGAGATCAGGTGCTCATTGCAACAAAATTCTTTTATCCAACAGGTAAGGGTGTTAATGACTGTGGGGTGTCTCGAAAACACATCATCCAAGCATGTGAAGATTCTTTAAAACGACTCAAAACTGATTATATTGATTTATATCAAATGCACCGTGTGGATTTGGAAGTTCCGTTAGAGGAGACATTAAGTGCGCTTACAAGTTTGGTTTCACAAGGTAAAATTAGATATTTTGGAGCAACGACATCACCATCATGGAAAATTGTGGAGAGTCATATGTTGTCTGATTTTAAAAACTTAGCCTTCACAGTTTCAGAACAATTACCTTATAATTTATTAGACAGAAGGGCAGAAAATGAGATCTTACCAGCCTGTGAGTGGGCAGACTTAGCAGTGTTAGTGTGGTCTCCTTTAGCGATGGGCATGCTCACAGGGCGTTACAATAATAAATCGCATGGAGCTTATGATACACACCGCTACATTCGTGGAGGTATTTATTCTGAACGTATTACTGAAAAAGCTGTCAAGGTTGCAAATAAATTCGCTGAGCTTGCTAGAACTCATCACATGACGCCGGCTCATTTGGCACTGCTTTGGGTAAAAGACCAACCAGGAATTACAGCGCCACTAATAGGTCCTAGAACTCTAGATCATTTGAAAGATCTGATTCCTTTGATGTCACAACGCTTAAGTCAAGATTTACGTTTAGCGTGTGATGATATTGTGCCTCCAGGATCAGCTGTTGCAAATTTTTTGAATACAGCACCATGGATGAAAGGTAAATTAATGTAGTCACTTCAAAAAAGGTGGCATAACGGAGACGTTATATACTGCTATAGCATCTTTTATATTATTTTCTTATCTTTATGAATATCAATTAGTTATGCTTAAAAAAGTTTATGGCAGTGCTATTCATGGCGTAGACGCAATCACCGTTACCGTTGAGGTCAATGTAGAAAATGGTATTGGATATCATTTAGTTGGCCTTCCAGATAATGCCATCAAAGAGAGTAACTATCGCATAGCTGCAGCACTTCAAAATAATCATTACAGAATACCAGGAAAAAAAATAATTATAAATATGTCTCCTGCTGCTTTGAGAAAAGAAGGAAGTGCCTATGACTTGACATTGGCATTAGGGATTTTATCAGCATCTGGTCAAATCAAGTCTGAATCTATAGAAGACTATTTAATTATGGGAGAATTGTCATTGGATGGAAGTGTGTTGCCGATTAAAGGAGCATTACCCATTGCAATTAAAGCAAAACAGGAAGGCTATAAAGGGTTTATATTACCTATTCAAAATGCAAGAGAAGCTAGTATTGTAGATAACTTCAAGGTTTTCGGTGTAAGCAATATTAGTGAGGTTATTAATTTTTTTGATAAGTACCAACAATTGTCAGCTACCACAATCAATACAGAACGTGAGTTAAATAAGAAGTTGGAATTTTTTGAGCATGATTTTTCAGATGTCAAAGGTCAAGAGAGCATTAAAAGATGTATGGAAATAGCTGCTGCAGGTGGGCATAATCTAATTTTAATTGGCCCTCCGGGCTCAGGTAAAACCATGTTAGCGAAACGCTTACCTTCAATTTTACCTCCCATGACCGTAGTAGAATCCCTTGAAACAACAAAAATACATTCAGTTACAGGTAAATTAAATGAAAATGTAGGGTTGATTACGCAGCGACCATTTAGAAATCCTCACCATACGATATCTGATGTGGCTCTTGTTGGAGGAGGTTCTTATCCTCAACCGGGAGAAATTTCTATGTCACATAATGGTGTGTTGTTTTTAGATGAGCTACCAGAATTTAAACGAAGTGTTTTGGAGGTGATGCGACAACCATTAGAGGACAGAGAGGTAACTATATCAAGAGCTAAATATACATTGACTTATCCTTCTAGCTTTATGTTAGTCGCTAGTATGAATCCAAGTCCTAGTGGATATTTTAATAATTCTGATGCACCAATTAGAAGTTCTCCCTATGAAATGCAGCGTTACTTAAGTAAAATTTCAGGGCCTTTATTAGATCGAATAGACCTCCATATTGAGGTAACTCCTGTTCCTTTTAAAAGATTATCTGATAAGGTCAAAAGTGAATCTTCCCGATCGATTAGAGCACGTGTTTGTGCTGCTAGAAAACTACAATCTTTGCGATATGTGAAGTCAGGAAAAGTACATTACAACGCACAAATGACATCACGGCAAATTATAAAATATTGTAAGTTAAACAATCCGTCTCTAAAGCTATTGGAGACAGCAATGTCACGACTAGATCTATCAGCTAGAGCTTATAATAGAATTTTAAAAGTTTCAAGAACAATCGCTGACTTGGCGTGCTCTGAGGATATACATGCAAATCATATTGGTGAGGCGATTCAGTACAGAAGTCTTGATCGTGCTGGTTGGCTACAATAATGACAAGAATGATTTTTTATTGTAGTGGTTAAAATGTAAACATGGTTATGGATATTTCTATGATACCACTTACGTGTAACATAGCAGTTACTAAAAGCCATCGAGAAGCATCATTATTTGTTTTGTTAAATTTATTCATTTTAGAAATAAAATGACACTACATTTCATCAATATTTTTCATTGATTTATGGTTGGTTTCGTTGTGTATCCTAATTTTTATATTGATTATTTAGATCAAAAATTAGATTTCTTAAAGAATACAGTCACACAGAATCGTTGCGGTTAAAATAATAAAATAGATAATGAGTTTTAATAAAAAACTACTCATGATGGTTGTTTTATTTGTTAAGGATGCACAATAATACAAAAATTGTAGTTTTTTTAAGGTCCAGGAGACACAAAAAATATCTTTTTAAGATAGGTTTTGCTGTTGAATTATTTTTTAAAAAGGGTTATTTTGTATCTTCCAAATTAAAATAAATACTTTTTATGTTACAGTGGCACAAAAATCTGACAGAGAAGTTTCGTAATAAATTGGAATTTTCACATTACCAATTATACTGGATTTCCTTTTTTAAAGGATTGCTTGTAGGAGGCATTATTGTTTTTTTATACCTAAGATAGGTTGAGTGTTCTAAAACAGTGAATTCTTTCGTTGTTAAAAAAAGACTAGTAAAAACGAAAAGCCTTATACGAAACTCCCCCGAGTTTCATATAAGGCTAATTCAGACATTTTAATAATTGACTCAACACTTAACCAAGTCAATGACAAATTTATAGCACGAGGTACTTCTATTTTATGACATTTGTCATGTTTCAAAGATATTTAGAGAAATTAGTTTCTATCCTGATTCCTTTGAAGCATATATTATTTATTTAAAAAATATTTTTACGAGTCTAAGCACAATAAAAGGTACCTCGAATGCACGAAATGGTTTAAATCTTCAATAATATTTTTGTTACTTTTGAAAACAATTTTTAAAAATATAAAACATCATGATTCACTTAAAATCCATCTTATTTAAAGGATACATTTTATCAGGATTATTACTCTGTCTTTCCTGTAACCTTGACAATAATTCAAATGCTAATCTGGCTATTGAGTTTGAAAAATACACACTAACAAATGGACTTCAGGTCGTGCTGCATTCAGATGCTTCGGATCCTGTGGTGTCATTAGCTATTCAATATGGTGTTGGTTCTAATCGCGAAAAAACTGGCCGTACAGGTTTTGCTCATTTATTTGAGCACATGTTATTTCAGGAGTCCGAGAATGTACCGCAAGATCAATTCTTTAAGAAAATTCAGGATGCTGGAGGAACCTTAAACGGAGGTACATGGAAAGATGGCACTATCTATTACGAAGTTGTACCAAAAAACGCATTAGAAATGGTCATGTGGTTAGAGAGTGACCGCATGGGATATTTGATAAATACAGTTACTGAAGCTGCTTTTTATAACCAACAAGAGGTTGTTCAAAATGAAAAGAGACAGCGTGTTGATAACAACCCTTACGGACATACAAGCTGGGTCTTAGATAAGGCCATATACCCTGAAGGGCATCCTTACAATTGGCAAGTGATAGGGGAATTAGAGGATTTACAAAATGCAACTGTAGAAGATGTTAAAGAATTTTATGACAAATATTATGGTCCAAACAATGCTACATTGGTCTTGGCAGGAGATTTTGAAAAAAATGATGCAAAAAATCTAATAGAAAAATACTTTGGTGAAATTAAACGTCGTCAGGAGGTCGAGCCGTTAGAGCCACAACCTGTGACACTATCACAAATCAAGCGTTTGTATCATGAAGATAACTTTGCGACTGCTCCACAATTAAATATGGTTTGGCCTACATTACAACAATATACCGATGACGCCTATGCTTTAGATTTTTTAGGACAATTATTATCTCAGGGTAAAAAGGCACCAATGTATAAAATATTGGTCAAGGAGAAGGAATTAACCTCTCGCGTAGGTGCATACAATAATTCACAAGAAATTGCAGGAGAGTTTAGTATTAGTGTTACTGCGAATTCAGGAAAAAATTTAGCGGAGGTCGAAACTGCAATCTTTGAGGCATTTGATCTATTTGAAAGTGAGGGTGTTTTAGAGCGAGATGTTGAACGAATTAAAGCTGGCTTAGAAACAGATTTTTATAATGGGATAAGTAGTGTTTTGGGTAAATCATTTCAGTTAGCACAATACAACGTATTTGCCGGAGATCCTGGGTTTATAACTCAGGATATTGAAAATATAAAAGCAGTTACTAAAGAAGATATTTTACGAGTGTATGAAACATATATAAAAGATAAACCTTTTGTTTTAACAAGCTTTGTCCCAAAAGGACAATTGGACTTGGCTGCCAAAAATAGTGTGATGGCAGCTGTTGTTGAAGAAGAGATAAAGGAAAATCTTGACGTTGAAGTTGTTGAAAGAAATAATGAGGTGATAAAAACACCTTCCAATTTTGATCGTTCTATTGAGCCAGGACAAGGAGTTTCTCCAAAATTAAATATTCCAGAGTCATGGTCAGCTACCACGGCTAATCAAATGAAGGTATTGGGTGTTGAACAGACAGAATTACCACTTGTGAACTTTAGTTTGATTATAGATGGTGGTCATATGTTAGATTCTTTTGATAAAAATGGAGTTGCTAATTTAATGACTGATATTATGATGGAGGGGACTGCCAATAGAACGCCTCAGGAATTGGAAGAGGCTATCGAGTTACTCGGTGCAAGTATTAATATGAGAACAGGGAATGAAGCAATTACAATTTCGGGGAATACGTTGGTAAGAAATTTTAGAGAAACCATGGATTTAGTTGAGGAAATCTTGTTGAATCCGCGTTGGGATGAGGAAGAACTCAAGCGTATTAAACTTAGCACCATAAATAGTATTAAACGATCATCTGCAAACCCTAATGTCGTGTCAAGGAATGTAAGAAATAAAGTTCTTTACGGAGAAAAACATATGCTTGCTTATCCAATTTCAGGGTCAGTGACTTCTGTAGAGGCAATAACCATGAATGATTTAAAATCGTTTTATGAAAATTATTTTTCACCATCAGTTAGTAGATTTCATATTGTAGGAAACATAGATAAAGAAGAAGTTTTAACTGTTCTGGAAGATTTAGAGTCAAAATGGGCTGTAAAAGAGGTGTCAATTCCAACATATCCTTTACCTGAAAAAAGAGATAAAGCATCTTTATATTTTGTTGACATTCCGAATGCCAAACAATCAGTCATTGATATTGGATATTTATCTATGGCGAGAACAGATTCAGATTTTTTTGCTGCAACAGTCATGAATTACAAATTAGGGGGATCTTTTTCAGGTAATGTAAATTTAATACTGAGAGAAGAAAAAGGGTATACCTATGGAGCGAGAACTGGATTTAGTGGTACCAAAACCCCTGGCACGTTTTCTGCATCCTCAAGTGTTAGAACTAATACGACCTATGAATCAGTTCAAATTTTTAAAGAAGAAATTGAAAAATACAAGAATGGGATTACGCAAGAAGATCTTGATTTTACAAAAAATGCATTAATTAAATCTAATGCGAGACGTTTCGAATCTCAATATTCACTTCTCAATATGCTTCAAAATATTAGTGCATATAACTTATCCTCAGATTACATCGCAGAAGAGGAGCAAATTATAGAAAACATGACGCTAGAGCAACATAAATTACTCGCAAACAAATACTTAGATGCTACCGAAATGGGATATTTAGTTGTTGGAGACGCAGCAACACAATTTGAGAACTTTAAAAACGCAGGTTTTGACGAGGTAATTTTACTCGATAAAGATGCAAAGGAAATTAAAGTTTTGGATATTAAACTCTAAGAATACTAAAATTTTAATTAAAAAGGTATGATGAATTTCATACCTTTTTTGTTTTGCTAATTTGCACTATATTGTAGGTTGTCTATCATTGTCTGTCTAATTTTTTTAGTATGAAATTTAATTTATTTTTTATTCTTGTTGTGTCTTGTTTGTATAATTGTGATTCTAAAAAAGGAAAAGTAAAAGAAATAAGTTCTGTGAATACCATTAAAACGGAGCTAATTCCCATTTTAAATCTTAATGAGGCAAACCGGTTGGCAAAATTGCCGCTGTATTGTATGGATAAGGAGTATCCTAACAAGTTAAATCAAACGATTGGTAGTCAACTTGATTTAAAGTCGCCAAAAGAGTTGCATCCTGCATTTTATGGATGCTTTGATTGGCATTCAGCTGTTCATGGTCATTGGAGTTTAGTTAGTTTGCTTAAAAACTTTCCAAAACTAGATAATGCTGTTGAAATTAAGAGGAGATTGCTAAAAAGTATTTCTCAAGAAAATATTCAGGTTGAGGTTGCCTATTTTAATGGAAAATATAACGCCTCTTATGAGCGTACCTATGGTTGGGCGTGGATCCTGAAATTAGCTGAGGAATTGCATTCTTGGAATGATCCCACTGCTAAAATATTGGAGAAAAATTTAAAGCCTTTAACCAATTTAATGGTTTCGAAATACATGGAGTTTTTACCTAGACTTAATTACCCTTTAAGAGTAGGAGAGCATCCAAATACAGGTTTTGGATTATCATTTGCGCATGATTATGCTCTGGCGGTTCAACACCAGGAGTTGCAAGACATTATTGAGCAAAGAGCAATAGACTTTTATTTTAATGATCAACAATGTCCTTTAAGCTGGGAACCTAGTGGATTTGATTTTTTATCGCCGTGCTTGGAAGAAGCAGCACTGATGAAACGAGTATTATCATCAGAAAAGTTCATAATTTGGATTGATAAATTTTTACCACAACTCAAAGATGAAACATTTGATTTAGAAACAGGTCTTGTCTTGGACCGTACAGATGGTAAGCTTGTACATTTAGATGGTGTTAATTTTTCAAGGGCATGGAGTCTTAATAAAATTGCTGAAGGTATTCCAGAGTTCAATCATCTAAAAAATGTCGCAAATAAGCATATAAATTATTCTTTACCTAGTGTTGTTGAAGATTCCTATGAAGGGGGGCACTGGCTCGGAAGTTTTGCCATCTATGCATTAAACTCCATAAATAATGATTAAGTCTTGGTTTAAAAACATAGGCCCAGGTCCCTTAGTCGCTGCTGCATTTATTGGTCCAGGTACAGTAACACTATGTACGATGGCTGGTGTTAATTTTGGCTATGCATTACTTTGGGCCATGGGGCTTTCTGTTGTGGCGACGATAATTTTACAAGAAATGTCAGCGAGATTGGGAATTATTGCTCAAAAAGGTTTAGCTGATGTGATTCGAAGTGAAATTAATAATCCTGTTCTAAAATATGTATCAATTGTACTCATACTGTCAGCAATAGTTATTGGAAATGCTGCTTATGAGGCCGGTAATATTAGTGGTGGTGTTCTTGGGTTAGAGACGGTGTTTGGTGTGCAAAATTTAAATATTGCTACTTGTAACTTTAATATTTTTAGTGTTCTTATAGGGTTGGTGGCGTTCTTATTACTTTTTATCGGTAACTATAAGTTTTTAGAAAGAGTACTTGTGTCCTTAGTTATTTTAATGAGTGGTGCATTCTTATTGACTGCAATCATGACACGTCCTGACCTTGTAGAAATTGCGGAGGGATTGCTATTACCTGAGGTAGCAGACAATAGCATATTGACAATCATTGGGTTGATTGGGACGACAGTAGTGCCTTATAATTTATTTTTACACTCGTCATTAGTAAAAGAAAAATGGAAGTCTAAAACTGATTTAGGCCATGCACGGAAAGATACTTTTATTGCGGTGGTTTTGGGAGGTGTTGTATCAATGAGCATCATTATCTCTGCAACAGCTATCAATGTCGAAGAAATTAACAATGTAGCGGACTTGGCCTTAGGGCTTGAGCCGTTATTTGGAAGATTTTCGAAATATTTTTTAGCGCTGGGTTTGTTTGCAGCCGGTATTACCAGTGCAATTACAGCTCCTTTAGCAGCAGCTTTTGTAGCATGTGGATGTCTCGGATGGTCAACGAATATGACAAGCTCTAAATTTAGAATGGTATGGGTTTTTGTGCTTTTGGCTGGCGTTATTTCTTCCTCCTCAGGGATTAAATCCATTCAAATAATAAAGTTTGCACAAGTAACAAACGGCATCTTGTTACCTGTGATTGCCGGTTTTCTTATTTGGATTATGAATAAAAAGACTGTCCTTGGTCTTTATAAAAATAAACTTAAACACAATATTGTAGGAGTAGGGGTTCTATTAATTACGATTTTTTTGGGATTAAAAAGTATTTTTAAGGTGTTTGAATTACTGTAAATGAAGTCGATTTCAATTGATATAAACGCAGATATTGGTGAGGGTATTAACAATGAGTTACAATTAATCCCATTGTTATCATCGTGTAATATTGCATGTGGAGGTCACGCGGGAGACAGAGAAACGATGCAGAGATGTGTTGATTTAGCACTGTTACATGGCGTTAAAATAGGCGCACATCCTTCTTTTCCTGACAGAGATGGGTTTGGTCGTAACCATATGGTGATGCCACATGATGATCTATTCCAGGAACTCCAAACTCAAATTAACAAACTTGTTGAGATTTTGGCCAGATGTGACGAATTACTTCATCATGTTAAGCCTCACGGTGCTTTATACAATTTGGCAGTAAAAGATAAAACGATTGCGTCAGTTATAGTCGATGTTGTTAAAAACACGACAGGAAGCCCAAAACTTTATGTTCCAAATAATTCGGTTATAGAGGATGTTGCAATTGAGGCTGGACTGTCTGTGGTATTTGAAGCTTTTGCTGATAGGCATTATAACGACGATTTAACTTTGGTGTCACGAGATAAGCATAACGCGATTATTACAAATGAAAAGGACATGTTAAATCATGTAAAAGGTATCATTATGAGTCATAAAGTAAGTTCTTTAAACGGCATAGATATTCCTATAACAGCTGAAACGATTTGTGTTCATGGCGATACTCCAAAAGCTGTTGAATTATTGAAGTATTTACGTCATAATTTAATTAATTTTGGAATTAAAATTGAATAATGTTTTGAGTGATTTCAAATTACAATTTAAAATTTACGGTACCTCGTCTATCTTGATTGAGTGGCCAAAAATTATATCTGAAGATGTCTTGAAAAACATGCTAAATTTCAAAGAGTTTATTGAAAATAATTATGTTAAACAAAAGATTCATATTATGTCTTCATATAACTCATTATTAGTTGTTTATGATAAAGGTATAGACAATATCTATAATGAAATTTCTCATATAGAATCATGGTATCTAAGCTTTGAAGATAAAAATTTTAATACTACTAAATTATGGAAAATTCCTGTATGTTATGATTTAGATTTTGGCTTAGATTTAGAGGATGTTTCCATACGAAATAAGCTGAGTATTGCTGACATTGTTAAGGAGCATACATCTGTAAAATACCGGCTGTATTTTATTGGGTTTTTACCAGGATTTTTATATTTAGGAGGCCTGTCTGAAATACTTTATATTCCGAGAAAATCACAGCCACGATTACATGTTGATAAAGGTTCTGTTGGCATAGGTGGAGCACAAACAGGTATTTATCCCAACAACAGTCCAGGAGGTTGGAATATCATTGGTAAAACTCCAATTAACTTATTTGATCCAAAGGCACAAAACCCTTGTTTTGCTCAATGTGGTGATCAAATTCAGTTTTATTCTATAAATAAAGCTGAGTTTGCGACACTAACAACAAATATGAAGTCTAATTCTTATACGCTTGAAAATACAATAGTGCATGATTAGAGTACTCGACTCCGGTTTTTTCACATCCATTCAAGATGCTGGTAGGAAGCGCTTCCAGCAGTTCGGTGTCCCTCAATCAGGTGTTATGGACAATTATGCGTCATCCATGGCCAATGCTATTGTGGGAAATACATCAGAATGTGCTGTTCTTGAGCTTACCATGGTTGGTCCAAAGTTAATGTTTGAATGTGCAACTGCAATAACAGTAACAGGAGCTAATATGTCTCCAAAAATTAATGGCGTTTTAATAAGTAATTTTGTTCTTATAAATGTGTGCAGAGGTGATGTTCTGTCGTTTGCAGCATCCACAATTGGATTTCGTTCTTATTTAGCGGTATCAGGTGGTTTTAAAACTGAGATTGTTATGGGAAGTAGGAGTATGTATAAAAATGTGACGTCAAATCATTGTGTAAATTTGGGAGATATTTTAAAAATTAATGCAACTAAGCGCCCTATAGTGTCACATGCCTACATAAAATATGATAATACTTATATCAATGAATCTGAAATTTTGATCACAAGAGGTCCTGAATTTGATTTTTTAAATAGCGCACAATTAAGTGTATTGTTTCAAAAGGAATTTACTATTTCTGAAAAAAATAATCGAATGGCCTATCAAATCAAAGAACTTGTTGTTAATCAATTTAAGGAGATAATCACTTCATTTGTCTTACCTGGGACAATTCAATTAACACCCTCTGGACAATTAATTATATTGATGCGGGATGCCCAGGTGACTGGCGGTTATCCCAGAGTTTTTCAGTTAACAGAACCATCAATAAATGTGATTTCTCAGAAAATGACAAATCACAAAATTAGATTTAAACTAGAAGATTCGTTTACTTAAATTTAATTGACTTGAGGCTATTAATAATAGAAGTCTCAGATGTTATCCAAGCAGCTTGAACATTCTTTTTAATAAGCTCAATTTATTGTTGTAAGGAGCATATCTGATTGGAGGGTCTATCCATGTTCCCCTCTTTGAAACAGATTTATGGTGTGAGAATGTGTCAAAACCATGTTTGCCGTGATAGGCGCCTATACCACTAGCACCAACACCACCAAAGGGTAGTCGATGATTACCAAAATGAATTAAAGGGTCATTGATAGCTCCACCACCAAAACTGTAGGTCGATAACATTGTGTCAATAAAATGGCGGTTCTTTGAAAACACATACAGAGACAATGGTTTTTCATAATGACTAATTATTACATCAATATCAGCGGCTTCAGAATAGGATAAAACTGGTAGTACCGGGCCAAAGATTTCAGTTGCCATGACCTTGCTATCCAAACTTGGATTATCGATAATTGTAGGAGCTATATAACGATTTTCGATATTAAAGTCACCACCATGAACAATTTTCACATCAGCAAGCATTGACACGAGTCTTTCAGTATTTTTTTTATCAATAATTTTTGGGTAGTCAACTGATTGGAATGGGTGTTCTCCGTAGGCTCTGATTATTTCTGATTTTAAACAATCTATGAGTTCTTTTTTAACTGACTCATGAACAATGATATAGTCGGGTGAAATACAAGTTTGGCCTCCATTAAAAAGTTTTCCCCATACTATGCGTTTGGCGGTGAGTTTTAGATCAATAGTGCTGTCTACAACACATGGAGATTTTCCACCAAGCTCTAGAGTCACCGGTGTTAAGTGTTTTGCTGCGGCTTTAGCCACTATTTTTCCAACTGGAACACTGCCTGTAAAAAAGATATAATCCCAACGTTGTTCTAAAAGTTCGGTAGCAACTGATACGCCTCCTTCAATCGATACAACATGATCTTCATGAAAAACAGTTTGAATTATTTCAGTCACCAATGTCGATGTATGATGCGTTAGTTCACTTGGTTTTAATACAACTGTGTTGCCTGCTGCAACAGCCATCATCATGGGAGCAATCGATAGTAAAAAAGGATAATTCCACGGAGCGATAACTAAAACGCTCCCATAGGGCTCTTTATAGATGTAATCTCGTGCAGGAAATGTTAACAGTGATGGTTTGACACGTTTTGGACGAGACCAGGCCTTTAAATGTTTAAGTATTAAATCCAATTCGGAGACTAACAAGCCGTACTCACTCATAAAACTTTCAAATTTTGATTTATTGAAATCTTTATATAGTGCATCATAGATATCCTTCTCTCTGGATATTATAAGGGCTTTTAACTCCTTTAATTTATTTATTCTGTAGGGAATGTTTTTGGTTTGTTGGGATTTGAAAAAATCACGCTGCTGCTGAAGTCTGTTGGGTATAGTCACTGTTTTTCTTTAAAGATACTAATTTAGTCAATACATGCATGCCATGTCGCGTCTTGAGGTGTGGGTGCAGTGATACGAATTTTTTGATTATTAACAGGATGAATGAAGTCTATATGTCTCGAATGTAAATGGATCCCGCCGTTATTGTTACTTCTATGGGCTCCATATTTTAAATCTCCTTTGATTGGACATCCTATCTTTGCTAATTGACATCGTATTTGATGGTGTCTGCCAGTTTCCAATGCTATTTCTATTAAAAAATAATGATCTAATTTTTTTAATGTTTTATAGCTCAATACAGCTTTTTTACTTTTGGTGATTTCTTGATTGTAGGCAGATGATTTATTGTTTTTTGGATTTTTTCTTAGCCAGTGTGTTAATGTGTTATCCTTTTTGTTTGGCTTGTTTTTTACAATTGCCCAATAAGTTTTACCGATATTTTTATCAACGAACATTTTATTTAAACGGGATAACACTTTAGATGTTTTAGCGAAAATTACAATCCCAGATGTCGGTCTATCCAAACGATGTACCACACCTAAATAAACATTTCCTGGTTTCTGGTATTTGATTTTTAAATACTCCTTAACTACTTCGCTTAAAGGTTTATCTCCCGTAATATCGCCTTGTACGATATCGCCCACACGCTTATTTATAATAATGATGTGGTTATCTTCATGAAGTACTTGTAAATTGGCCTTATTAGATAATTTTTTAGACACAAGAAGCTCTAGTATTGTTCACTATCGGATGGGAAATCCATTTTTTTGACATCGGTTACGTACTGCGATATGGCTTTCGACATATCTTCGTATAAATTCATGTAACGCCTTAAAAAACGCGGATTAAATTCATGTGTCATTCCTATCATGTCGTGTAATACTAATACTTGGCCATCAACACCATTTCCTGCTCCGATACCTATGATAGGGATATTAACACTTTGGGCTACCCGCTGGGCCAGTGCAGCAGGAATTTTTTCAAGAACAATTGCAAAACAACCGATCTTTTCAAGCATTTTTGCATCTTCAATTAATTGTGAGGCTTCTTTGTCTTCTTTAGCTCGAACAGTGTAAGTGCCAAACTTGTAAATAGATTGTGGCGTAAGGCCAAGGTGGCCCATGACAGGAATTCCTGCATTTAAGATGCGTTTTATAGAGTCTTTGATTTCTTTACCACCTTCTACTTTTACCGCGTGACCACCGCTTTCTTTCATAATTCTTATCGCAGATCTCAACGCTTCTTTTGGATCGCTTTGATAAGTTCCAAAGGGTAAATCTACAACTACCAACGCTCTATCTACTGCTCGAATGACAGAGGAGGCATGGTAAATCATTTGGTCAAGAGTAATTGGCAATGTTGTTTCATGACCCGCCATGACATTACTTGCAGAGTCACCAACTAAAATCACATCGATGCCTGAGCTATCTACAATTTTTGCCATGGTGTAATCGTACGCAGTGAGCATAGATATTTTTTCACCATTACTTTTCATATCTACAAGTGACTTTGTAGTAACTCGTTTGTATTCCTTTTTGGCTATTGACATGCTAGTTGTATTTAAGTGTAAAAATAGTAAATATAGATGAAGTTCAAATGTTCTAAAAATCTTTTGCTTAATTCAGAGTATCAGAGGTGTGTTTTTCAACGTTGCAGACCATCAGTTTAGCTTGTAAAAAATCAACTATGAGTTGCTTGTATTTGCTTAATTAGTATTAGCAATCAGATAAACTCACTTTGACAGCGAGACCGCCTTTGGAAGTTTCTTTGTACTTCGTATGCATGTTTTGAGCAGTTTCCCACATGGTGTCTACAACATTGTCAAAAGGCACCTTAACGTTGTTTGGATCGGTTTCAAGTGCTAATTCTGCGGCATTGATGGCCTTAATAGCACCCATTGAATTTCGTTCTATGCAGGGTATTTGTACCAGTCCTCCAATGGGATCACAAGTTAGACCTAAGTGGTGTTCCATGGCAATTTCTGCAGCGATTAAAACTTGCTCAGGAGTGCCACCCATCAACTCACAGAGTGCTCCTGCTGCCATGGCAGCAGAGACGCCTATTTCGGCTTGGCAGCCACCCATTGCTGCGCTAATCGTTGCTCCTTTTTTAAAAATACTTCCAATTTCACCCGCAACCAATAAAAATTGCTTGATTTCAGTAAAGTTAGCATCGTGATTTTCGATAACCAAATAGTACATGAGAACTGCAGGTATTACGCCAGCGCTGCCGTTTGTGGGTGCTGTAACTACGCGACCAAGTGAAGCATTGACTTCATTGACGCTGAGAGCAAAGCAGCTTACCCATTTTAAAATTTGACGAAATTTCACCTCTGAATCTCGAATAGCCAGTAGCCATTCTTGTGGTGTTTGGTAAGTTTTTTTTCCGATGAGCTTGTCATGTAGGTCAAAAGCTCTTCTTCGAACATTTAATCCACCAGGTAAACTTCCTTCAGTATGACAGCCAGTATACATACTTTCTAGCATGGTTGTCCAGATCCGGTGTATTTCGTCATCAATGTCAGTGTTATTTCTAATAGATTTTTCATTAGCAAGAACAACCTCAGAAATTGACATATTTAAGTGATTGCAATAACCTAACAGTTCCTTTCCGAAGGTTACCGGATAAGGAAATGTTTTAAATATTTTTTTATTTTCAAGAGAATTTTTGCGCTCCTTTTTAACGATAAAACCGCCACCAATAGAATAAAAAGTTGAACTAAATTGTTTGTCTTTGATTGATGCCGTAAATGTGATGCCATTAGCATGAAACGGCAAGAATTTACGGTTAAATCTAATATCAGATTCAAAATTGAAATCTAATGATGTCTCATTATTAAAAAGTAATGTTTGTGATTGTTTGACAGTTGTAACTATCGCGTGAATATCTTCAGTCATGGTTACTTCGGGGTCTGCACCACTGAGACCTAATACAACTGCTAAATCAGTTGCATGACCTTTACCAGTGAGTGATAAAGACCCATAAAGATCAACAGTAATGCCATTGACCAAATGAAATTTGTTTGAGTTTTTTAATTCCTTAATCCAGCGCTCAGCAGCTCTCCAAGGCCCTAAAGTATGAGAACTGGAAGGGCCAACGCCAATTTTAAGCATATCAAATATAGATATACATTCCATTTCGGTTACAATTTACATGTTTCGGCAAATATAGATGATATCATGTGATAAGTTTAAAAAATAGTGATACTTCTGACATGATGTCATATTTCTTGTCATGGCATAATGATTGTCATTGGTAAGATGTAAAAAATAGAATTTAACACAATAAAGAATAAATAAAGTTATGAGTAAAATTATTGGAATCGATTTAGGAACTACGAACTCATGTGTTTCGGTAATGGAAGGTAACGAGCCCGTAGTAATAACAAATGCTGAAGGAAGACGAACGACGCCTTCTGTGATAGCATTTGTTGAAGGAGGTGAAATTAAGGTAGGTGATCCTGCAAAGCGTCAGGCGGTTACAAATCCAACAAAAACGGTATACTCTATAAAACGTTTTATGGGGAATAAATATTCTGAATCTAAAAAAGAAGCAGAACGCGTTCCTTATAAAGTAATTAAGGGAGATAATGATACGCCAAGAGTAGATATTGATGGTCGAATGTATACGCCGCAAGAGTTGTCAGCAATGGTGCTGCAAAAAATGAAGAAAACGGCTGAAGAGTTCTTAGATCAAGAGGTTACAGAAGCTGTTATTACGGTTCCTGCATATTTTAATGACGCACAACGTCAGGCTACTAAAGAAGCTGGAGAAATTTCGGGACTTAAAGTTCGAAGAATTATCAATGAGCCAACAGCAGCAGCACTGGCTTATGGTATGGATAAAAAAGGCATTGATCAAAAAATAGTTGTATTTGATTTTGGTGGAGGAACACATGATGTATCCATATTAGAACTAGGAGATGGTGTTTTTGAGGTGCTTTCAACAGATGGTGACACACATTTGGGAGGAGATGATGTTGATGAAAAAATCATTGATTGGTTAGCAGATGAATTTAAAACGGAAGAAGCGATTGATTTAAGAAAAGATCCAATGGCTTTACAGCGTCTAAAAGAGGCTGCTGAAAAAGCAAAAATTGAGCTGTCATCCTCGGCGCAAACAGAAATAAATTTACCGTATGTTACAGCAACGGCAAGTGGACCAAAGCACCTTGTGAGATCGTTAACTAGAGCAAAATTTGAGCAGTTGATTGATGATTTGGTGAAGCGAACTATAGCGCCATGTCAGTCTGCTTTGAAAGCAGCAGGTTTATCAAAAAGCGATATCGACGAAATTATTTTGGTTGGTGGATCAACACGTATACCAGCAGTTCAAGAAGCTGTTGAAAAGTTTTTTGCTAAAAAGCCAAGTAAAGGGGTTAACCCGGATGAGGTTGTTGCTGTTGGAGCCGCTATTCAAGGAGGAGTCTTAAGTGGTGACGTCAAAGATGTTCTTTTACTAGATGTTACGCCATTATCACTCGGTATCGAAACTATGGGTAATGTGATGACAAAATTGATTGAAGCTAACACAACAATCCCAACTAAAAAATCACAAGTGTTTTCAACGGCAGCAGATAATCAGCCCTCTGTTGAAATACATGTGTTACAAGGGGAGCGACCAATGGCGCCAGACAATAAAACTATTGGTAGATTTCATTTAGATGGTATTCCGCCAGCCAGAAGAGGAACTCCGCAAATTGAAGTTACATTTGATATTGATGCTAATGGAATCATAAAGGTGTCTGCAACAGATAAAGCAACAAATAAAACTCAAGATATTCGTATCGAAGCTTCTTCAGGATTGACAGAGGAAGAAATTCAGAAAATGAAGCAAGAGGCAGAAGCAAATGCGGATGCTGATTCAAAAGCAAAGGAAACAGCTGATAAGCTAAACGCTGCTGATGCGATGATTTTCCAAACAGAAAGTCAATTGAAAGAATTTGGTGAAAAATTGTCTGATGATAAGAAGCAGCCAATTGAAGCAGCTTTAGAAGAATTGAAAAAGGCTTATGAGACTAAAGATGTCGAAATTATAGATCCTGCATTAGAGAAAATCAATGAAGCTTGGAAAGTGGCTTCTGAGGAAATGTATAAAGCACAAGCTGAAGCTCAACAAGCACCAGGAGCAGATTCTAGTCAAAATGGAGAACCTTCAAATCAAGAGGAGAGTAGTGATGTTGAAGATGTGGATTTTGAGGAAGTTAAGTAAAAACTTATTTACTCATATTAAAAAAGTGCAGCTTTAACTAGCTGCACTTTTTTTATTAATAAATTATATATTTTTTATTAAAATCATATTTTTATTGTTTATTTTTATTTAAAATAGGTTAAACAATAAATTTTTTTTAATTAAAATGTTAAAAACTTAAGTTTTTTATATAATTATTAATTTGTAGATTTAAGCACTAACTAAAACCAATTTAAAATGGAAAAAATTTTGAATCAAGTGCTTGATCTTCCACAAATGATCAACTCTAAACTACCAATGAATACATTTAATTCATGGGCAAATGACTCGGAGGGCAATATAGCTTCCTGGGTAGGAAAATTTTACACTGTCTCCGCACTCGTTGTGTTAATTGGATCATTGATGGCTGTGCTTTCTCCTTTATGGTCTGGTGGTATGGGAGAAGGAGTAGATATTGTAGGCAGTATTGTAACTATGGTAGTTTGGGTCTATGCGGCTTTCCCAATAGCTCAGATGATTAGATCGACTGGAGATGGTCTTTCAGAATCAAAATCAGGTATTGTAAATTTCGTCTTCAAAGATTTAGCTGTTGCAAACATAAAGTTATTAGGTCGCGTTACGGCGTTGGTAGCTTTGTTTGGTGCATTAGCTATGACACTTTCTTGGTTAACGACTCTCAATGTCTCCACAGATTATGCGACAGATTGGCTTGCGAATGTCGATTATGCCTATGCATTACCAATGGCTGCAGTAAGCGAGGTGACCAATGGCTTAATTGGACTTGAATTCATAGGGAATATACTTGCTAATGATTGGACAAATTGGGATCCAACCATGGCAGCTGGTGCTTCGTACAGTTGGGATGGATTAATGGCGGTTGCTTGGGAATATGTTGGTGTTGTTGTAATACTGGCAAAACTTTATGTAGTGTTAGCTTTTTATCACTTCTTTTATGGATTAATTTCTAGCTTTGTAGCTTGGGTTCAAAATCCGTACTTGCCGTTTAAATCAAAATAAATTTATTACAAATAATTGTAAAAAAGCGCGTGTAGAATTTTCTATGTGCGCTTTTTGTATTTTGAAAACATGTTACTCATAACCAACGCATGAGGAAAAGTGATTGCAGCGATAAAAGAGAACAATATGGCGTTCACGATGCGTTCATCTTTTACTATGTTGTAGACTACAATGATTCCAATAATGGATACCAACCAATAAGGAAATGCGTTGCGAAAATAATTTAAACAGTTCTGTTTAGTATAGTCACCATAAATAAATTTAATTTGATCATATAGTGATGGTATGCTGTGCCATAAGATGAAATAAATTGTGAATCCCCATATAAGGGTGGAGACTTTAAAGATAATACAAAATATGAGCAAATAAAATGTTTCAAGCGCTACAGAATTTCTGAAATTTTCTGACTTACGATAAATAACGACGCTAAGCACCAATAAAACGATTATGTTTAGATTGAGAATGGTGCTAATTAACGTCTCTGGAATAGAATATGTAGTGATCGATGCAATTGTAAGAATGACATCATCCACATTTAAAACAAACAAAATTTGTAACACTAATAACCCATAAAAAAAATAAAAAAACTGACTCAGTGTGGATGAAATATTTAGTTGTTTTGATTCCCAATGTTGTTCTCCAAAATGAAATGCACTAAAAAGAACAAAGAGTATGAGCGCCATGGAGGGTATAAAATAAAAGAGCATAACAGCTAATAGTATGATTGCGATGTAGAGTCCTAATATTTTTAAAAACATTAGTCGAGAGGGAATGTTTGCGAATGTATGTATGAGAAGTAAGTCATTGGACCCGTGTAAGATACCAAACGAAAAAATTAAAAAAAAGCCTAATATGATTTCAGTGTTTCCTGAAAAAATGGAGGTAACCCATAGACCAACGAAACTTAATATAATTGAGAAATTATAAATTTTTTTCATAATAAAATGTAAGATTACTAATAAAATATTAAATATTTTGTTAAAATATTATTTTTGTTGTTCATCTTTTAGTATGTTTGATTCAACAAACTAATTAACAAATTAAATAACATGAAAACATTATCATTATTTATTGAAATTACAAAAATGGATCCAACCGACTATGTTGGATTTACTTTTTTCGTTGGATGTATGGCCATGATGGCTGCTTCAGCGTTTTTCTTTTTATCGTTAAATCAATTTGACAAAAAATGGAGAACGTCTGTTTTAGTTTCAGGATTGATTACGTTTATTGCAGCTGTGCACTATTTCTACATGAGAGATTATTGGGCTGCCACTGGAGATTCACCAACCTTCTTTAGATATGTAGATTGGATTTTAACGGTACCACTTATGTGTGTTGAATTTTACCTTATTTTAAAAGTAGCAGGAGCAAAGCAAAGCCTCATGTGGAAAATGATAGGACTATCTGTGATAATGCTTGTTACAGGATATTTCGGTGAAGCAGTATATCAAGGGCAAGCAGCGTTATGGGGTGCCATTTCAGGAGCAGCTTATTTTGTAATCGTGTATGAAATATGGTTAGGTAGTGCCAAAAAACTTGCTGAAGAAGCTGGTGGTGATGTATTAAGTGCGCACAAAATCTTATGTTGGTTCGTGCTTGTAGGATGGGCTATTTATCCATTAGGTTACATGATGGGTACAGAAGGATGGTATAACAGTTTTATTCCAGAAGGTAGTATAGATGTAGCATACAATATAGCTGATGCAATTAATAAAATTGGATTTGGCTTAGTTATATATTCATTAGCAGTTAAAAAACAAGCTGCCTAATTACAAGTTATTAACTATATTAGAAAGCGCAATCGTAAGGTTGCGTTTTTTTTATATAATTAAAAAATACTATGCATGCATAATAATTACTATATTTGTGACATAACTGATCTCATATGAAAACGCGCCTGGCTCAAATGTTAACTATTACGTATCCCATCATACAAGCACCAATGTTTTTGGTATCTAATACAGCAATGGTGATTGAAGCTATGCGTCACGGTATTGCTGGTTGTATACCAGCCTTGAATTATCGCACATTAGAAGAACTGCGCATGTCTTTAAAAGAGTTAAAATCTGAAAAGGTTGATGGTGGTTCATTTGGATTTAATTTAATAGTGAATAAATCTAATGTAAAATACAAATCACAACTAAAAGTTATATGTGAAGAAGGTTGCGATTTTATTATTACTTCCCTCGGAAGTCCACAAGAGACCATTAGGCAAGCTCATAAAGCAGGTATAAAAGTATTTTGTGATGTGGTAGATTTAAAATTTGCGTTAAAAGTGGAGGCCTTAGGAGCTGATGCTATTATTGCGGTAAATAATGAGGCTGGTGGACATAGAGGAAATAGTACACCTGAATCACTCATTAAAGAATTAGTGTCACACTGCAATATTCCGGTTATTTCTGCAGGAGGCGTAGGATGTAAAAAAGATATTGAACAAATGTTAAGTTATGGTGCCGAGGGTGTCTCGGTAGGCAGCCCTTTTATTGCTTCAACGGAGGCGAATGTCACCAATGAATACAAGCAAGCTTGTGTTGACTATGGCGCTGAAGATATCGTCGTTACTGAACGCATTTCGGGAACACCTTGTACCGTCATTAATACGCCCTACGTGAAGAAAATAGGAACGAAGCAAAGTGGAATAGAGCGTGTTTTAAATAAAAATAAGAAATTGAAAAAATGGGTTAAAATGATTCGTTTTTCAATTGGAATGAAGGCAACAAAAAATGCTGCTAAAAAAGCAACATATAAAACGGTCTGGGTAGCGGGTCCAAGTATAGAGTACACAAAATCCATTCTGCCAATCAGCACTATCATTAACAGACTTGTTACCGACGACAGTGACTAAATATAGCATTTGTTTGTTTTATAATTGCTCCATGAACTACATGTAATTTAAATATTGAATTTAACTATCTTTGTTCTTTTTATAAAAAATTAAACTTTGATGAAATTAAATATTCTTGCCTCATACTGTTTTTGCTTTTGTTTTTTAGCCTGTGATATTTCAAAAGAAAAATCAGATATTCTAACTAATACTCCAAAAAACGTTATTCTATTAATCGGTGACGGTACAGGTTTGTCGCAGGTGTCATCAGCGTTTTATTTTAAAGACACAATTCCTAACTATAGCAGGTTTAAACATGTAGGTCTAATTAAAACGTCTTCTTCTAGGCAAGATATTACTGATTCAGCTGCAGGCGCAACAGCTTTCGCGAGTGGTGTTAAAACATACAATGGTGCTGTTGGTGTTGCAGATGATTCAACGCATGTTAAATCAATTACAGAACTTATCATAAATGATAAAATTCAAAGTGGTATTATTTCAACGTCATCTATTGTACATGCTACCCCAGCAAGTTTTTACGCACATGCTTTATCACGATCATTATATGAAGATATTGCTGCAGATTTAGTGGATTCAAATATTGACTTTTTTGCTGGTGGTGGGACTCAGTTTTTTAACGAGCGAAAAGATAATCTCAATCTTTTAGATACACTCGCATCTCGTAAGTTTAAAATTGATACAACGAAACTCAATAGCTTCTTAGAGGTGAAATCATTTTCAAAACTGGGTTACTTATTTGGAAAAAATCATATGCCTCCCGTTGCTAATGGGAGAGGTGATTACCTTCAAAAAGCAACACAATTAGGGATTAATTTCTTAAATAAAGACAACTCTAGTTTCTTTTTAATGGTAGAAGGATCTCAAATTGACTGGGGAGGTCACAATAATGATTCGGATTATCTGATTTCAGAATTAATTGATTTTGACGATGCAATAGGAGCAGCTTTAGATTTTGCTGAAAAGGATGGGAATACACTGGTCATTGTTACAGCAGACCATGAGACAGGAGGATTTACTTTAGCAGCAACCAAAAAAATTAATGACGCTGGAAAATCGTACAATGATTATTCTGAGATTATGGGTGTTTTCTCTACAGGAGGTCATTCAGCGACACTGATTCCAGTTTTTGCTTTCGGCCCTGGAGCAGAATCATTTTCAGGTATCTATGAAAATTCAGAAATTTTTCAGAAGATTATGGAACAAACACAATGGAAATAGGCTGATTTAAATTGGAATATTTTTTCAGATGGATACCGATATTTTTTATAGCACAACGAGCGTCAAGTAGTTTGGTTAGCCACTCTTGAATGATGTTTTTGTTAGGGTATTAATGATGTTTTTGTTCACTGCATGTGTACCCTCAAACGGCACAATGTGTAGGGATTGACCAAACAATTTCTTTGCAAGATTTAACTCTTTTTTTATTCGAAGGCTATCAAAATATTCATCCTTGTCGCCGTATGTAAAAATAATCTTTGTTGTTGTATTTAAAAATTTAAAATTATCACTAGTCAATTCAGCTGGAACTCGTCCCGACATTATGATGATATGAGCACATTTTAATTGTCTTTTAACTACATATCTCAGAGCAACACTAACACCCTGAGAGTATCCTAGAACGATAAGGTTCACGTTATTTGAGATCTTCTCATGTGCCATTATTTCATCAAAATATCTCATGATATTATCGGTGTCTTTTAAAGTGTTTTCCTTTGTTAGCCATGAAGCTCCAACATGTTTAAAATTTGATTTTAAATAACATTTACTGGGTGCTTGAGGTGCGATGATATAATTTTCTTCTTTATTTAAGTCTTTAAAATATTTAAGAAAATAACGACTTAAATAGTGCATTCCGTGACAAACAAACCACACGTTTTTTGTTAAATTGGAGTAGTGATTTAAAGTTGAATAGCTGTTTGTGGTTGTATATGATATTTCTTTTTCAGTTGAAAACATATTTAACTTCGGTTTTGTATTTTTACAACATACGAAATAAATATATTTTATTATATGAAATTATCGAAACAAGATGTTTTGGCTCATGCTAATTCCATTTGTAAAAATACATTAATGGAAACTCTCAGTATCAAATTTATTGACTTCGGAGACGATTTTGTAATTGCTAAAATGCCAGTTAATTCAAAAGTTTTTCAACCAGATGGAATATTACACGGTGGTGCAACTGTTGCATTGGCTGAAACTACAGGGAGTTTTGCAGCACATATGTTTTTAGATTTGAGCAATGTTTTTGTTCGAGGGGTTGAGATTTCTGCAAATCATATAAGAAGTGTTAAGGAGGGTTTTGTTTTTGCTAAAGCAAGCTTTGTGCATAAAGGGAGGACCACTCAATTGTTAGAAATAAAAATTACCGATGATAGTGGAAAGTTAGTATCTTTATGTAAGTTAACGACTGTAGCACTTCCAAAATCTGTATGACCTCAACGTTTTTTTTTGATAATCTTCAAAATCAATTGGACAATAAATTGCCATTTGTAGCGTACTCAAAGCCAAAATCTTTTGAAATAAGAGCTCTATTACAAAAAAATCAGTCCCTATATAAAGTTGATGATTTTAGTGAGAGTGGTTTTGTTTTTTCACCATTTGATATTCGAAAAGACACCCTATTGATACCATTAAGTATGTCAAGAACCATGGTGACTCAAGATGATGTTGTATTGAATGATTTTGATTCTTTTAAAAAAATATCTACTGAAAACGAAAAGGCGTATATAGATTTAGTTAATAAAGGAATAAAAGCAATTACCAGTGAAAATTTAGAAAAAGTAGTTGTCTCAAGAGTTGTGGAGATTAAAGAAAGTAACAAAGACGTCATTTTAATTTTTAAACGATTATTACTTGCTAATAATTCTGCGTTTGTTTATTGTTGGTATCATCCCAAAGTTGGATTATGGCTTGGAGCAACACCTGAAACGCTCTTGAAAGTTGAAGGGAATGAATTCTCAACAATGGCTTTAGCAGGAACTCAGAAGTTTATGGGGACAATGGATGTTCGATGGACAGATAAAGAGGTAAACGAACAGCAAATTGTTACAGACTACCTAAAGTCAAACCTTGAGCCCATTACTAATAAGTTAACCGTTTCTCCATCTCAAACCATACGCGCTGGTAATTTATTACATATTCAAAATGAATTGAGAGGGAGTATTCATGGTATTAAAAGTGGTTTGCAAAAATTGATTTACACATTACATCCAACCCCTGCTGTTTGTGGTTTTCCAAAAATTGAAGCGATGCAGTTTATTTTAGATAATGAGCATTACAATAGGGAATTTTACACGGGGTTTCTTGGTGAATTGAATAGAGAAGTCAAAGTTAAACCACGAACAGGGAAATTAAATATCGAAAATAGAGCGTTTCATTTTAATAAACGGGCGTCTCATTTATTTGTAAATCTTCGGTGTGCTCAATTGGATAAAGAGGTGATTAAATTATATGTCGGTGGCGGTGTGACAAGAAACTCTCAAGCCAAAAAAGAATGGGAGGAAACGATCGCTAAAATGTATACCATGTCTAGCGTTTTGTCATAAATCCCTTAGCCGTTTTTACCTTTCATTTTGTATCTTTGTGATGAATGAAATACCCAAATATTCCTCTAGCCCAGTCAGTAATTCAACTTTGTAAAGCAAAAGGTATTGTACACATTGTCATATCACCAGGCAGTCGTAACGCACCTTTAACTATTGGCTTTACAATGGATTCTTTTTTTAAATGCTACAGCGTTGTAGATGAACGATGTGCTGCTTTTTTTGGACTGGGAATAGCACAACAAACAGAACATCCTGTTGCCTTAGTCTGTACATCAGGCAGTGCTCTTTTAAATTACTATCCCGCTGTTGCCGAGGCTTTTTACAGTGAGATTCCTCTTGTTGTTTTAAGTGCTGATAGACCTGAAAATTTAATAAATATCGGTGATGGTCAAACGATTAACCAAAAAGAAGTTTTTGCAAATCACAGTCTTTATTCTGCAAATTTATGTGAAAATGATTTGGAGACTAACGACCTCGAAATAAATAAGGCTCTCAATAATGCTATAATTAGCAAAGGGCCCGTACATGTTAATGTTCCTTTTAAAGAACCTTTGTATGAAACGACGAATGACCTTTTGGTAAATCCTATTGTTAAAACAACGGTGTTTAATAAGAAAGTTGTTGATTATAATTTATTAAAAGATATAGTTTCAAGGTGGTCTTCTTCAAAGAAAAAAATGGTTTTAATAGGAGTTCATGCGCCAAATAGAATATCACAAAAATGGTTAAATAGCTTGGCAAATGACGATAGTATTCTTGTTTTTACTGAAACTACGTCTAATTTGAATCATCCTAACTTTTTCCCGAGTATAGACAAGATTATCTCTCCATTAACTTCCGAGGAAATGGAGATGTTGAGGCCAGATATTTTATTAACATTTGGAGGGCTAATAGTTTCAAAAAAAATAAAAGCTTTTCTAAGAAAATTTCAACCAAAACACCACTGGCACATTGATGAGCTTAAAGCCAATAATACTTTTTTCTGTCTAGAGCACCATATTAAAATTTCTCCAAATGAATTTTTTGATGCCATATTTCAACAGAGTATTAGTCCAATAATTAGTAATTATAAACCGATGTGGAATGCCGTTAAGAGACATAGAAGTGAAAAACATGATTCCTTTTTGAGGTCAGTTCCTTTTTCAGATCTAAAAGTTTTTGATATTATTATAAACGAGCTTCCTCAAGGTATAATTTTACAGTTATCTAATAGTGCCACGGTAAGGTATGCACAATTATTTGATATGGATAGTTCGGTTGAGGTTTTTTGTAATAGAGGTACCAGTGGTATAGATGGTAGTACGAGTACTGCTATAGGGTGTGCGGTTGTTGGAAAGAAACAAACATTTTTGGTGACAGGAGATTTGAGTTTTTTTTATGACAGTAATGCTTTGTGGAATAATTATATTCCGAATAATTTTAGAATAATACTTATCAACAATAGTGGTGGGGGTATTTTTAGAATTTTACCCGGAAAAAATGATACAGACATATTTGAGACCTTTTTTGAAACTAAACACAATTTATCGGCCAAGCAACTTTGTGAGATGTTTAACATAGTTTATGCGACAGCAAGGACATCAAATGAACTTCGGGAAGCTATGTCAAGATTAAAGGATGATAATAATGCTCCAATACTTCTAGAAATCTTTACACCATCTACAATCAACGACCAAGTTCTATTAGATTATTTTGAATTTATCGCGTAGTGTATAAATGATTTGGTTAGAATGGCTGTGAAAGTTGATATTCTGTAGTTAAAGTCTAACACGTTTTAGTTAGTGAGGTTAATTAAACGAGAGACTGTGTTTTTTAAACAAGCTTATGTAATTGCTTTTTAATATGCTTACATTTGTTTTATGATACAAATAGGAGAAATGAATTCCCTGTCCATTATCCGTGAGAGAGATCCCGGTCTTTTTTTGGCGGATGATGATGATAACGAAGTGTTGCTACCAAATAGATATAAACCTGAAAATTATAAAATTTATGATTTTTTAGAGGTATTTGTCTATTTAGATAACGAGGAACGTCTCGTAGCGGTTACAGACAAACCGTATATCATGAAGGGTGAGTTTGCTCTGCTACGATGTAATGAAGTGACTAGTGTGGGAGCATTTCTGGACTGGGGCATGGTTAAAGAGCTGTTTTGTCCATTTAAGGAGCAGGCCTTTAAAATGAAAAAAGGAGGATGGTATTTAGTTCATTGTTATCTCGACGATGAAACAAATAGATTAGTGGCTTCAAGTAAAACAAATAGATTTCTAAATAACAATATATTGTCAGTAAAACCATTTCAAGAGGTAGATCTTATAGTGTCACACCCATCGGATATAGGCATGAATGTCATCGTTAATAAGAGGCATATGGGTCTTGTATACCATGATGACATTTTTATTGATTTGAGTATTGGAGATATTTTAAAAGGTTACGTGAAAAAGATACGCCCCGGTAACAAGTTGGATATTTCTTTAGGTCAACTAGGCTATCGAAATATTGAGCCAAATTCTAAGCGTATTTTAGAAAAATTGGAAGATAATAATGGCTTTATTCCATTGACCGACAAGTCGAGCCCTGAAGCCATAAAAAATGACCTTCAAATGAGTAAAAAAGGTTTTAAAAAGGCTATTGGAAATCTCTACAAACAACGTTTAATTCTCTTCAAAGAAGATGGGATTTATTTGGTTCAAAATCGCTAAAATAAATTGATTATCTTATTTTTGAAGCAATTTTCGATATATGGGTAATATGAATTGGATTGAAGTAAAAACTTATGAAGACATCACCTACAAAAAATGTGAAGGTGTTGCTCGGATTGCATTTAACAGACCAGACGTACGAAATGCGTTTCGCCCTAAGACGACGAGTGAGTTGTATGATGCTTTAAATAATGCTAACGAAGATGTTTCAATTGGAGCTGTATTACTGAGTGCAGAAGGTCCCTCATCGAAAGATGGGGTGTATTCATTTTGTAGTGGAGGTGACCAAAAATCAAGAGGACATCAGGGATATGTTGGAGAAGACGGCTATCATCGTTTAAATATTTTAGAAGTTCAGCGACTCATAAGATTTATGCCGAAAGCTGTTATCGCTGTTGTGCCTGGTTGGGCTGTAGGAGGAGGACACAGTTTACATGTTGTTTGTGACTTGACTTTGGCAAGTAAAGAGCATGCAATCTTTAAGCAAACAGATGCAGATGTTACTAGTTTTGATGGGGGTTACGGCTCTGCCTATTTGGCAAAAATGGTTGGTCAAAAAAAAGCAAGAGAAATTTTCTTTCTAGGACGTAATTACTCCGCGCAAGAGGCTTATGAGATGGGTATGGTTAATGCTGTAATTCCTCATGCGGAATTAGAGGCCACAGCTTACAATTGGGCCAAAGAAATTCTTGAAAAATCACCGACCTCAATTAAGATGTTAAAATTTGCTATGAATTTAACAGATGATGGTATGGTTGGTCAGCAAGTATTTGCTGGTGAAGCGACAAGATTGGCATATATGACTGATGAGGCAAAAGAAGGTAGAGACGCTTTCCTTGAAAAACGTAAGCCGAATTTTGAAAAAAAATGGATTCCTTGATATATGAATAAGTTTAAGTTATGGATCTCGGTATTTCGTCTCAGAACCTTACCATTATCCTTATCCGGTATCATAATTGCTGGTTCTATCGCCTACTACAATGGCTATTTTGATGTTATTATTTTTAGTTTAGCGATTCTTGTGACATTAGGGCTCCAAATATTATCAAATCTTGCAAACGATTATGGAGATGGCGTTAAAGGGACGGATAATCGAAATCGAATTGGACCTGAAAGAGGTATTCAAAGTGGTAAAATCAGTCCAAAAGAGATGTTTGATGCAATAAAAATTAATATCATTGTTTTAATTTTTCTGATCTTTATGTTGATATTTTCAGCCTTTGGAACACATCATTTTTTGTCTTCAATAGTGTTTTTTATTCTTGGTTTTATGGCCATTTACGCCGCTCTCAGATACACAATAGGGGAAACGGCATATGGATACAGAGGTTTAGGGGATTTAATGGTTTTCTTGTTTTTTGGAATTATAAGCGTTCTTGGGGCATATTATTTGTTTGCTAAATCTTTGGAACATGTCTTAATTATGCCGGCCTGTATAGTTGGTTTATTGAGTACCGCTGTACTCAACTTGAACAATATGCGAGATTTGAAATCTGATACTGAATCAGATAAAATTACGGTTGCCGTCAAACTTGGACTAATTAAAGCAAAGAACTACCACGCTTTTCTATTAATTTTTGCTCTAATCTTAGGAATGTTATTCTCATTGCTTTATTACAGATCATTAATGAATTTACTGTTTTTAGTCACCTTCATACCAATTGTTCGGCATATAGTTTTTGTGTATAAAGTTAAAGAGGTAAAGGAATTAGACTCTCAGTTAAAAATATTAGCGCTGTCAACTTTTGTTTTGTCATTAACGCTCGGATTGAGCTTTATTTATAACGGAATGTGATAATTTTTATGCAACTAAACAAATAATTTATGTTTATTAAATTTTTAGGTCATGCCAGTTTGGCGATAACTATTGAGAATATTAAAATTTTAGTTGATCCATTTGTTTCTGGAAATCCAAAAGCTTCTCATATAGATGTTAACACTTTAGAGGCAGACTATATTTTAGTGACACATGCTCATCAGGATCATTTGTTAGACGTTGAAGACATTGCACGGCGCACAAATGCTACGATTATATCAAATTTTGAGATAACTAATCATTATCTAGAAAAAAAATTAACATGCCACCCCATGAATCATGGAGGTAGTTGGGATTTTGATTTTGGTAAACTTAAATACACGAATGCAATTCATACCTCCTCTTTTCCTGATGGTAGTTATGGAGGTCAACCAGGTGGATTTATTATAGAAGGATCAAATAAAACAATATATATCGCGGGGGATACAGCATTATCCTATGATATGAAGCTTATTCCGCTGTCGTTTAATTTAGATTTAGCAATTCTCCCAATAGGTGATAATTTCACAATGGGCGTTGATGACGCAATTTTTGCAAGTGATTTTATTCAATGTGATAAAATTTTAGGATATCATTTTGACACATTTGGATATATCGAAATTAATCGAGAAGAGGCAAAGCAACAATTTAATAAAAAAGGCAAAGAGTTAATTCTATTAGAAATTGGAGAGGCCATAGAATTATAATGACAGCAAATTACACGAAATATCTATTAAATTTTAAACGTCCAAGTGGAACTTCACGAGGGGTTATGACTCAAAAAGAAACATGGTTTATAGCATTGGAGCATGAGGGTCGTAAAGGTATTGGAGAATGTGGTATTTTAAGAGGTCTTAGTGTTGATGATGTGCCAAATTTTGAGGAGATCCTGGGATGGACCTGTTTAAACATCAATTTAGGGCTCGAATTTCTGTTGGAAAAATTAAAGGAATTCCCAAGTATTCAATTTGGTTTAGAGATGGCGTTTAAGTCTCTTGAGAGTAAAAATAAATTCACATTGTTTCCTTCGAGTTTTACTTCAGGTAAGGCATCAATACCCATAAATGGTTTGATTTGGATGGGTTCAAAAGATTTTATGAAATCTCAAATTAAAAACAAAATCTCTCAGGGCTTTAAGTGCCTAAAACTTAAAATTGGTGCTTTGGATTTTAAGACTGAAATTAATTTATTAAAATTCATAAGATCTGAGTACTCATATGAAGATATTCAATTGCGCGTAGATGCAAATGGAGCATTTTCAGTAAATGATGCGTTAGAAAAATTAAATACCCTTTCTGACTTTCAATTGCATTCGATAGAACAACCAATTAAACAAGGACAAATTGAACACATGGCAGCGTTATGTGAAAAATCCTTATTGCCCATTGCGTTAGATGAAGAGCTTATTGGTGTTTTTGATAGAGGTAATAAAGAAATGTTATTACAAGTTATTAAACCTCATTATATTATCCTAAAGCCAAGTTTTATTGGTGGTTTTCAAGGCTCAAATGAATGGATAGATTTGGCAAATAAGTATAGAATTGGTTGGTGGATAACGAGTGCGTTAGAGAGTAACGTGGGATTAAATGCAATAGCACAATGGACCTTTAATTATGACGTTAAAATTCCGCAGGGTTTGGGGACAGGAGCTTTATTTACAAATAATTTTACGGCACCTTTACAAGTTGATAAAGGGATGTTACGCTACGACAACAATTTAGAATGGAATGTTAAAATATAAAATATGTATATAGCCTCAGCTTTTAAAATTAAACACGAACCTTGGAGATATTTGATAGGACTTGGTATATCCATAATGGGAGTTTTTGTTTTTTCTTTACCTCATTTACTCGGTATCTTATATAAAACATTTAACGGATCAGTTGACCAATCCCAACTTGACAACACGAGTTACTTGTTAAGCTTGTTTGATAAAAACATTAATTTGTGTTTTGTCTTATTACCTTTTGTTGGGGGCTTAGTATTTCTCATACTTTCAGTTAAGTTTCTACATCAACAATCATTTTTACAATTAACAACATCACGAAAACAAATAGATTGGAAGAGGTTTTGGTTTGCATTAATATTATGGGGGTCTATCTCTGTAGGATTAATATTTGTTGATTACTTTTCAAACCCGAGTCATTATGAGTATAATTTTAAATTAAGACCTTTTTTGATTTTATTTTTTTTAGCAATTATTTTGGTTCCTTTACAGACAAGTTTTGAAGAATACGTCTTTCGTGGCTATTTGATGCAGGGAATTGGTGTTTTCGCAAAAAATAAATGGATTCCTTTAGTAACTACTTCATTAATTTTTGGTTTGTTACACATAGCTAATCCTGAAATTGAGAAGCTGGGATACGTTTTACTTATTTATTATGTAGGTACTGGTTTTTTTCTTGGCGTTATTACTTTAATGGATGATGGATTAGAGCTGGCACTAGGATTTCATTTGGCCAATAATTTATTTACGGCTCTTTTGGTTACGGCTGATTGGACTGCTTTTCAAACACATTCTGTTTTTAAAGATATTTCGGAACCCACAAAAGCAGAGTTTTCAGAGGTGTTTATGCCTTTATTTGTTGTGTTTCCTTTAGTTCTACTCATCTTTGCCAAGAAGTATCATTGGAACAGTTGGAGAGATAAATTGTTTGGATCAATTGATGACATCACAAAAAGTCAGTATTAATGTGCTCGTTTAACTTCAAAATGGAAGAATTATTATAGTATTTTTTTGAGTAAGATAGATGTTTTATTAAAATCTGAAGCGGCATTAATGACCTCTCTAAATTCTTCATATCTATTTAAATCATACTCATTAGACTTATAAAATTCTTGAATAGTAATGATAATTGTTTGATTCTCTATTCGATAGTTTGATTCAAATTTGCATAGCTTATTGCCTTTTACTGATTTGTAACTTTTATCAATATTTAATTCAGTCAATCCTTCTGCTGTAAAACCTGGTGGAATTGATATAGAAATTGTGTAGTCATATTGATTAGGATATTGCATTTCTATAGGATTGATGCGCTTAGTTTCCTGATATAGTTCACTTTGTGTCCCTATTACTTTGCCAATTTGAAAGATAAAATCATCTCCAGCCTCTTCCACTAGACTCTCAGATGTAATCACTGAATTTGTAATAAATGGTTTATTATATTCCATTTGTAATAGCTCAGTATTTGAAGCTTCGTATGATTCAATGACTTTATCCTCAATTCCTGAACCTGTTAAATAATCCTCATACTCCTTGATACTTTGCTCAGGATAAAAATTTAATACAGCTCTACTTGTAGCAGACCAGTGTCCTGTATATTCTTGGGATTGTGTCAATGTAACAATAGACAAATCAGTATCAAATAAAATATCTACCGTGCGATTTATTCGACTAAAATTTGGGTCAGATTGAACAATTTGACTAAAGTAATAATCAAAATTTTTAACGACATAAACACCATAGTTGCCTAAAATATTGAACGGGGCTTCACCAACACGGTACTCAATTCTGTCCGGGCTTATATATTTTTCTTCGTTAGGCAAGTAAATTAGGAACTCTTGAAGTTGATTTGGATTAAAAAACTCTGGGTCAAATTTCTTAAGAAATCTATTCGCTGTGATAACAATCTCATATTCAATCCCCAAATTGTATAAGTAATGTGAATATGTTTTTAAAATGCCAAAGGCGCTTGCTGACTTGTTTTTCAAGATGTAATCCATATTAGATAACTCAGCATTATTATTTTTGACCACTGTAAAATTTGTCTTGATGTAGTCATCAATTATAGTAGCCTTTTCAAATGTTGATAAATTTGATGTTTCAGCGATGCTATTTTTGATATCAGTCTTAACGATGTCGAGTGTGTCTTTATGAAAAAACTGAGGACCAATGTTAGTTACGACATTATCCCAAAACATCCCTTGGGTAATATTTTGTTCTTTAGGAAAACACTGATAGGCAACTGAAACTTTATTTGCGTTGGGAGTTGCATATTCTTCATCGAGCATCGCAGGAATATTTTCTAGTACTAATCTTTTTGACAATTTATTATTGATAACTTCAGATTCAAAGGGGATTTCTGTGTGATACGCTTTTATTCTAGAGGTAGTCTCACCAGTTATAAAAACGAATTCAGCCGTTCTAATGGGATATTCGTCTTGTAATTGCTGTTGGCCATGCATGTCATACTCTTTTTCAACGGTATATAATATTTCGATTTCAGAATTTTTCTCAACCCCTTCAATAGCAAATATTTTAAAATCTCCATATTCTTCAACATTCTCTACCTCTTTAATATTGTCTTTATTTAGCACGACAACTTTTCCTTCTGAATTAATAGTTCTGGCCTTGATATCTAAAACACGTATGACTTCGTACATCGGTATATATACCGTATTGTGACGAGCAATGCCCTCATCATTGTTTACGTGTGTAATTAGATGCTCGGTTTCATATATTTTTAATTGATTACCGAAGAGACTCTCCGCATATTCCACAATGTGCTTTTTTAATATACCAACGGAAGCTTTGTTTTTTTCTTCCATGGTAAGCTCATGTATAACAGGTGATTCATTCCAATTGTAAGTCTTATGATACTGTGCTAAACAATTAGTTATTGTGAAAAATAAAATTATAAATATTGATGGTTTATTCATTTAAGTTGTTCTAAAATTATGTTTTTCTTATAAGCTCTTGTAATGTTTTTGATAAAATTATTCCATATTTCAAATTCATTATTATCAATTCTTAAAGCATTAATGTAAATTACTTTATGTTGGGTAATTTGATCATCGTTTTTAACATATGAAATATCAAATCCAAATTTTGGATGCTCATACGAAAGATTTTCAGGGATATTTGAAACTTTAAACCCTTCAGGGACTATAAGTCTTGTTGTATATGCTTTCTCATACTTATGATCAATTTTTTTACTGTATTTACGGTTTTTAAGATCTATTTTACTTCGGGATAGAGTTCGATCGATATTCATATTGATATAGGTCTTATTGGCTACTTTTTTTAAATAGTTGTCAATTTTTAAGTCATAGCTGAGTAGAAGAGGAGAGGATTTGTTGTCAAAATTTCTTTCTGAAATATTCGAGTACATGGTTTTGTTATTTCCTAATTTTAAAGTCGTGTTTAGATATTCTTCTCGTGTTTTATCATTTTTGTTAAACGTGAAGTCTGAAATATACGAAACCTTCTCAAAACCTATCAAAGACCTGGTCTCATTCACGTGTACTAAGTTGCTATTGATTGAGATCTCGCTGTAGGTCTCTGTTTTATTTTCCTTCATTTTTGGGACAGGAATTCTTCGAATGTTAAAGTTTTTATTATCAATACCAATCAGAGCTTCTTTGTTTTGAATAAATGAACTTGGTAATCCGTAAGAAACATAACTATCAGTCGCATCTAAAAAAATAGTATCGTTATCAATAACTGCTGCAGTAATCATATGATTATCAACCATAGGAGTAGGAACCTCCCTGTAAGAATATGGACGATCTCGTGTACCAATCCATGCGCGGTATGATTCAATGTCGACATGATTTAGCATTTCATACAACAAATTTGCCATATCCTTACAATCTCCATAACGCTTTTCAACAACACTTGACGAACTCCTTGGAATAAATCCTCCTAAGCCATCTTCAAAAGCGACGTAAGTGATGTTATCTTGAACCCAATTAAATATGGCTTCTGCTTTGTCATGCTTGTCAGTGTAACCGTTTGAAATGTTTTCAGCGATGTCATGAACTTTTTTGAGATTATTTTCAGTAATATTATTTACCAAAGAATCGTACCATTTATAGAGATCCTTCACGTCATTTAATACTGAAGTAATGTCTCCATTTTTGTCATAACTTTTTATGTGCAAAATTATATGAGGTAAGTAATACAATAATGATTCACTTTGCTCTTCACCTTGGAAACCATCGATATTATTTAAAGTCCATGTGTATACAGTACGATTTAATTTATGCTCTTTTTTAAATTCAATTGGAAAATTTTTGGTATGGAATGTCTTGTAACCAATGGAAATGTTATCAGGAAATTCAATAGATAGTTTTGTGCTGAGAGTTGGGACAAAAGAGCCAAATTGGAATAGGCCAAGAAACCGAGGGTCAGAAATAATTTCTTGATATTCTAAATGAGTCTCAGCACCTGCCTTTACTGCAGGGAATGTAAAATTTTTAGTTTGTTGATCACTATAAAAAACTCCATTTTCAAATGTGTGTTTTGTTTCGATATAATCCACATTAATTTTTTTGTTTTCTAATGGCAAATATGTAAAAGCTTTGATGTCTTTAATGGTAGAAAAACTGTTAAAACTTAAGACCTCGTTTGCAAAATAAAGTTTTTTTGATGTTAGAAACTTACCTTGTTCAGTCACTGATTTTATGATGTTAAATTCACCATCCACCAAATTAATATCGAAGTGATTATGGCGTTTTAAGAATATAAAATCTTCATTGTCAAAATTTTGGGAAAGCATGACAATGGGGAAAAGAAGCCAAAAAGATATAGTAAGGTTTTTCATCAAATTTTATTTTCAATCAAAGATATTTATTTGCTAAAATTAATTAACTTAAAAATGTTAAAAATAGTATATTTTTGATACTTAATGTTTGATGCAAAAATGATTCCAGGATATAAAAAGGTTCATAATAAATTTAAATTAAACAATATCCATTATGATTATGATTCACTTCAAGAGGTGGCTTATAGTTTTGTGAAAGAAGGGTGTTCTCATGAAAAGGAGTTTGGAATGTTTCTCTTAGATTGGTTAGATTCAAATACCTATGTAAATGTCAAGACATCTGGATCAACCGGTTCCCCAAAAATTATTAAGTTGAATAAGCAAGCGATGGTTCGTTCCGCCATTGAGACAGGTGATTTTTTTAAACTTATGCCTAGTGATTCATCATTATTGTGCTTGTCTTCTCAATACATTGCGGGAAAAATGATGATTGTAAGAGCCCTTATATTAGGATTGCAGTTAGATTTAATTAAACCAACTTCAAGGCCTTTAGATGTTTTGAATAAATCGTACGATTTTATACCAATGGTGCCAATTCAATTACAAAATAGTTTGGATCAACTTCATCATGTCAAAAAAATCATTGTTGGTGGGGCTAAAGTGTCATTTAGCCTGATTCAAAAGTTACAATCAATATCACCATTAATTTATGAGACTTATGGAATGTCTGAAACAATCACTCATATTGCAGTAAAAAAATTAAATCATAATAAGTCATCGAAGCAACAATTTACATTTTTTACCCTCCCCAATGTCGCTATTTCTCAGGACGAAAGAGGTTGTTTGGTCATTGATGCCCCACATTTAAAGGTGAATTCTTTAGTTACGAATGATCTTGTGAAAATTTATTCGGAAAACTCTTTTGAGTTGTTAGGTCGTATCGATAACGTAATTAATTCAGGGGGTATTAAAATTTTTCCAGAACAAATTGAAAAGCAACTCAGTAGACATATTGATACAGATTTTTTTATCACGTCTAGAAAAAATCAAGCGTTAGGAGAAGAGATTATTTTACTAATCGAAGGAGATCAGCGTGATTTGTCTAAAAATTTATTTGAAAACCTCAAAAAATTCGAAATTCCTAAAAGAGTTTTGTTTATACATACATTCTTTCGTTTGTCATCAGGTAAAATTGACAGAATTAGGAATCGTTTAACAATACTGTAAAGTAAGATCTTTTGTTTAATAATATTTGGAATAATTAGCAAACAAGTGTCGTGTCATTATGTTTGAAAAAATATTTATTTTTACCACTTTACATTAAATACATACACTATGAGAACACTGATTTTATTCTTGTTATTTACGATACATTTAAATGCGCAACGAATATTACCTGAACAGCAGCGAGCTCAGGTAGTCGATGAAATACTATCTGATAGATTTAATAATCTATTGCCTCAATTAATGGATCGAGCTAAAATTGATATGTGGGTTATTATATCTCGGGAGTATAATGAAGATCCGGTTCTTAAGACCATGTTGCCTGCAACATGGCTTAACGCAAGACGTCGAACAATTTTAGTTTTTTACCGAGATAAAGAAAACAATTCTATTGATAAGCTAGCAGTGGCTCGTTATAATTTCGGTGAAAATATTCTTTCTGCATGGGATAAAGACAAAGAACCTAACCAATGGAAACGATTAATACAACTCATTGATGAACGAAATCCAAAAACAATAGGATTAAATTATTCAAAACATTTTAACATTGCCGATGGTATTGATAAAACTGATTATGACGAATTCATGAGCTTCCTTCCAAAAAAGCATCAATTAAAAGTAGTATCGGCTCAAAAATTGGCTACAAGTTGGATAGAAACAAGGACAGACCGAGAAATGATGTTGTATTCTCAGTTAGTGGACATCACCCATGATATTATTGCAGAAGCTTTTTCAGAAAAAGTAATTACACCAGGTGTTACCACAACCACAGATGTAGAGTGGTGGATGCGGGATAGAGTAACTAAGCTAGGATTAGAAACATGGTTTCATCCTACTGTTGATGTGCAAAGATCTTCCAATCAAAATAAAGACCATTTATATGCTTTTTCAGATAGGCCGAACGATATGATAATTTTGCCCGGGGATTTAATTCATTGTGATTTTGGTATAACATATTTGAGGCTAAATACTGATTGTCAAGAGTTAGCTTATGTTCTTCAACCAAATGAAAATGATGCACCTATTTATTTAAGAAAAGCCTTGTTTAAGGGGAATCAAGTTCAAGATTTTTTAACTAACAATTTTGAAGTTGGAAGATCCGGTAACGCTATTTTATTACAGAGTCTCAACGATGCTCGGAATGCCGGTCTCAAACCTTCAATTTATACGCATCCTTTAGGGAGTTATGGACACTCATCTGGTCCAACTATTGGTATGTGGGATGCCCAGGGTGGGGTTCCTGGAAATGGTGATTATCCATTATATCCAAATACCGTTTATGCAATTGAGTTAAATACAACAGTAGTCATTCCTGAATGGCAGCGCGAGATTCGAATTATGTTGGAGGAGGCAGGATATTTTGGAGAAAAAGGATTTAGATACGTCAATGGGAGACAAACACAATTGTTACTTATACCAAGAAAAAAGCAGCAATTAGGTAATTAGATTAATCATTAATTTTCAAAATGTTTAATTGAATAATTAGTAACTTTGTACTCTAATTTAGTAAAGACTGAAATAAGTATTATATGAGGAGGATTGTATTATTTTTATTGTTGGGAGTCTTGTGTGGTAATGAAATTATTGCTCAACAATTAAATCAAGTTCAAAGAGGTCAAAGGGGCTACGTGCCTCAGATGCGATTGAATGAGGACACCTATATTGATTTAGTTGATCCATATGCAGAAGTTGATAAGATGATGCCAAAATGTGTCACCGAGCTCAACCTTGATGCCTTTGAGCAAGAAATTATGAAAGCAATGCTCTTGAAAAAATTTGAAAGCTCTAATGCAATTCTCTCTGATGAGAAAAATTTACGAGCGGATAGGAAAAAAAAATTGGATGCATTAAATAAGGAATTCTTAAAGGAATTGCGAACTATTCTAAGTTCAGAGGAAGTAGATATATTTAATGCGATTGATTTCTCAGAGTCAAAAATTGAGAAAAAGCGAAGAAAAAAGAAAAAGAAAAATAAAAGGAACTAGTGTACTTTCTTCTTACACATTCTGTAAAAATTTAAGTCAAGCTCCGTTTTTGACATGTAATAATTGAAATAGGTCTTATTATACTTGAATAACACCTAGGTTAAAATCTTTTTTTATTGGGGCATGATTAGCCGCTTCAATTCCTAGGTTTATCCAAGTACGTGTTTCTAAAGGATCAATGATAGCATCAGTCCACAATCTTGCGGCCGCATAATAAGGTGATGTTTGCTCGTCATACTTGTCTTTAATTTTATGAAAAAGCTCAGTTTCCTTTTCAATAGTGATTTGTTCGCCTTTTTTTTCTAGTGAAGCCTTTTCAATTTGTAAGAGTACTTTTGCAGCTGAATCACCACTCATAACAGCTAATTTTGCACTAGGCCATGCTGCAATAAACCTCGGGTCATATGCTTTTCCGCACATAGCGTAATTTCCTGCACCATAACTATTACCAATTATAATCGTAAATTTAGGAACAACACTGTTACTTACTGCATTTACCATTTTAGCACCGTCCTTAATGATACCACTGTGCTCACTTTTACTTCCAACCATAAAACCAGTAACATCCTGTAAAAAAACCAATGGAATTTTTTTCTGATTACAATTAGCAATAAAGCGTGTTGCTTTGTCAGCACTGTCATTATATATAACTCCTCCAAACTGCATTTCACTTGATTTTGACTTAGATTTAGTTGTTTTGACTAATTTTCTTTGGTTGGCTACAATTCCAACTGCCCATCCTTCTATTCTTGCATAAGCTGTAATAATAGTTTTACCATAGCCAGCTTTGTATTCGTCATATTCAGAGTTATCTACTAAACACTTTAGTATCTCATACATGTCATATTGTTCTGAGCGAGATTTAGGTAAAAGACCATAAATATCATTTTGATTTTTCTTTGGTGCTGCAGCGGCAATCTTGTTAAAGCCTGCCTTATCGTAATCTCCAATTTTAGACATGATACTTTTAATAGTATCCAATCCATCTTTATCATTTTCAGCTTTATAATCAGTGACTCCACTAATTTCGCAGTGCGTTGTGGCTCCTCCTAAAGTTTCATTATCTATGGACTCACCGACAGCAGCTTTCACTAAATAACTTCCGGCTAGAAAGATACTCCCCGTTTTATTTATAATAATTGATTCATCGCTCATGACGGGTAAATAAGCACCCCCTGCTACGCAACTTCCCATTATACATGCAATTTGAGTGATACCCATACTGCTCATAATGGCATTATTTCTAAAAATACGACCAAAATGTTCTTTGTCAGGAAAAATCTGATCTTGCATTGGTAAATAAACACCTGCACTGTCAACGAGGTAAATGATGGGTAAGTTATTTTCTATAGCAATTTCTTGTGCTCTTAAATTCTTTTTTCCTGTTATTGGAAACCAGGCTCCTGCTTTAACAGTTGCGTCGTTTGCGACAATGACACACTGCCTGCCTTTCACAAATCCAATTTTCACAATCACACCACCTGACGGACAACCCCCATGCTCTTGATACATATCACTACCGGCAAATCCACCAATTTCAATATGTGTTGACTTACTATCCAAGAGGTAGTCAATACGTTCACGTGCTGTCATTTTACCTTTTGCGTGTTGATTTTCAATACGTTTTTTACCTCCACCGAGTTTTATTTTAGCAAAGCGTTTTGTTAACTCTGACACTAAAAGTTTATTGTAATCTTCGTTTTTATTGAAGTTGATGTTCATCTTTGATTTTGTTTATGCTAAAATACAAAAGTTGCGTCTGCTATTACAGATTCAGTTTAGTATTTATATATTACATGGAAGTATATTCCTAGGAATATAGTATGAGTTTTATTTATATTTGTATGTATAACAAACATTTCGCTCAGCGAGGGTGATTAAAACCATAAAAAGTTTATGAAAAAAATATTAGTATTTGCAGGAAGCAATAGTCTTAATTCTATCAATAAAAAGTTTGCTGTTTTCGCTGCAGGTAAACTTAACGATGTTACCTTAGAAATTGTAGATTTAAATAATTTTCAATTACCCACATTTGGGATTGATCTTGAACTATCACAAGGAATCCCTGATAACGCTATGTTATTTTTAGAAAAAATTAAATCATCGCAAGGTATTGTTTTGTCATTGGCAGAGCACAACGGATCTTACACCTCAGTCTTTAAAAATCTAATGGATTGGATGTCAAGAATTGATGGTAAATTATGGAGTAATATTCCGATGCTACTTTTAGCAACTTCTCCTGGAGGTAGAGGAGGTAGTTCTGTAATGAGTGCAGCAAAGGAAAGATTTCAATACATGGGAGGGAATGTTGTAGCTGATTTTTCATTTCCTTTTTTTGAAGAGAATTTTTCAAAATTAGGATTAAAAGATGATGTGTTGTCTTCGCAGTTTCAAGAAGCTATAAATACATTTAATTCTAAATTGTAATGGGAGATTTATCTCGCGATATTAATTCTAAATTTCAAAGCCCTAAACAAAAGGCTGTAATTAATATTTTGTATACGGCTAATTGGGTCCATAGCAAACAAATTATGTTTTTTAAGCAGTTCGGAATATCACCACAGCAATTCAATGTTTTGAGAATTTTGCGTGGTGCCAAAGCCCCGTTAAAAGTTCAAACTATCAAAAAAAGAATGATAGAAAGAGCGCCCAATGTTACAAGATTAATGGATAAATTATTTTCAAAAGGTTTAATTGATCGTATTTCTTGTAAACATGATCGTCGTGTTGTTCACATTGTAATTACAGCCAAGGGCCTTCATTTACTCAAAGTGATTTCTCGAAATATGAAAGAAGATACTTTAGAAAACCTTGATGATGAAGAAGCCTTAATTCTTAGTGATCTACTTGATAAGATACGGTAAAAGCCACTGAAGTCTAATCTCTAGAACGATAATAATAATTCAATAATGAAAACAGTTACACATTATTCTGACACCCGAGGTCATGTGAATCATGGCTGGTTGCAAGCACGCCATTCATTTAGTTTTGCATCATTTTACAATGCAGATAGAATGAATTTTGGTGCTTTACGAGTACTCAATGATGACATTATTGCTCCTAATATGGGTTTTGGTGCGCATCCTCACGATAACATGGAAATTATTACAATTCCATTAACTGGCGCATTGAAGCATCGCGATTCCTTAGCAAATCAGTGGCAATCAGTCCTGCCAGGTGAAGTTCAAATTATGTCAGCAGGTAAGGGGATTGAACACTCAGAAATGAATGCATCAACTGAAACAGAATTAAAGCTCTTTCAAATTTGGATTATTCCAAATAAAAGAGACATCAATCCAAGATATGATCAAAAGTTTTTTTTTGATATAGATCGTCATAATAAGTTTCAAACGCTCGTGTCATCATATGATGATGACGATACAGAAAGTTTGAAGATTTACCAAGATGTAAGATTATCCAGGATAAGCTTAGATAAAGGACGTAGTGTGGAGTACTTTTTAAAGAGTAAATGTCACGGGGTGTATGTTATGGCTATTGATGGAGTTTCTTTAATCAATAACACGATATTAAAAAAACGAGATGCTATAGGTGTATCAGAAATTAATAGTTTTAAAATAGTAGCACAAGAATCTTCAGATATGCTTTTAATTGAAGTTCCAATGAGTTAACCTAACATCAGAGAAATAAAAAAGCGTCTAGTGAAAGAGTGCTATTATTACTAAAAATACGATATTTGTAATACAACTAACTAATGAAAGACAAACCATATGGGAATGAACAAAAATACGGTGTTAGCTTGGGCTACAACCATTATGATTTTAGTAGGATTAGGATTAATAGGATTAGGTGCATTTAGGTATAACGAAGTTGCAGGTTGGGGTTTTGCCTCAGTAGGAATCGGTTTTTTTGCCATTGCTTGGGTGTTTAACGCTTTAAAAGGCCGCGTATAATGAGTGACGATAAAAAAGTAATTTTTTCAATGTCTGGCCTAACCAAGACATTTTCAGGAGCTAACACGCCAGTGTTAAAAAATATTTATCTAAGTTTTTTTTATGGAGCGAAAATTGGCATTCTAGGACTCAACGGGTCTGGTAAATCTACTCTCTTAAAAATTATTGCAGGCAGAGATAACAATTATCGTGGTGATATTACATTTTCACAAGATTATTCTGTTGGTTTATTAGAACAAGAGCCAAAACTCGATGATGATAAAACAGTTATGGATGTGGTAAAAGAAGGTGTTTCTAAAACAGTAGCAATTCTGGAAGAATATCATGCTATTAGTGATCAATTTGGTTTGGAGGAAGTGTACAGCGACGCTGATAAAATGGAAAAGCTAATGAACCGTCAAGCAGAATTACAAGACCAAATAGATGCTGTAAATGCTTGGGAATTGGATACTAAATTAGAAATAGCAATGGATGCATTAAGGACGCCAGCTGCTGATAAAAAAATCGGTTTATTGTCAGGTGGGGAACGTCGTAGAGTAGCTTTGTGTCGTTTGCTGCTGCAGCAACCTGATGTTTTATTATTAGACGAGCCGACCAATCATTTGGATGCTGAATCTGTACATTGGTTAGAGCACCATTTAGCACAGTATAAAGGAACGGTCATTGCGGTAACTCACGACCGGTATTTTTTAGATAATGTTGCAGGATGGATATTAGAATTGGATCGAGGTGAGGGCATCCCGTGGAAAGGAAATTATTCATCGTGGTTAGATCAAAAATCTAAACGTATGGCTCAAGAAAGTAAATCGGCGTCAAAAAGACAAAAGACTTTAGAAAGAGAACTTGAGTGGGTTCGTCAAGGTCCTAAAGGCCGACAAACTAAACAAAAAGCACGATTAAAAAATTATGATAAGTTGATGAATCAAGATCAGAAACAACTTGATGAGAAACTTGAAATATATATTCCTAATGGTCCGCGACTCGGGACAAACGTCATTGAGTCTATCAATGTCAGTAAGGCTTATGCAGATAAATTATTATATGAAAATTTAAATTTCAACTTGCCGCAAGCGGGAATTGTTGGAGTGATTGGACCTAATGGTGCAGGGAAAACGACTATTTTTAAAATGATTATGGGAGAAGAAGTTCCTGATCAAGGAGAATTTAAATTAGGAGATACTGCAAAAATCGCTTACGTGGATCAAAAGCATTCAAATATTGATCCAAATAAAACTATTTGGCAAAATTTTAGTGATGAACAAGAATTAATTATGATGGGAGGAAAACAAGTCAACTCTCGTGCATACTTGAGCAGATTTAATTTTTCTGGTAATGAGCAAAATAAAGAAGTTAAATTGCTGTCAGGGGGTGAGCGAAATCGATTACACCTAGCGATGACATTAAAGGAGGAAGGTAATGTTTTGCTTCTCGATGAGCCAACGAATGATTTGGATGTGAACACATTAAGAGCATTAGAGGAAGGTTTAGAAAATTTTGCTGGTTGTGCTGTGGTCATTAGTCACGACCGTTGGTTTTTAGATCGAATATGTACGCATATTTTAGCTTTTGAGGGCAACTCAGAAGTATACTTTTTTGAAGGAAGTTACAGTGAATATGAGGAGAATAAGAAAAAGCGTCTGGGAGGTGATTTACAACCAAAGCGCTTGAAGTATAAAAAATTAACAAGATAACAGGTCACTGTTCAGATTGGCAACTGTGATTTCATCATAACAAGATTTTTTTTAATAAAGATGGCCCTCTGTAAAATCTTGATAGACTTCCTTTTTCTTTACTGATTTTTTAGTGAGCTTTTTATGTTCCGCTTTTAGTTTAACGGTTTTATAAATACCGAAAACAAGCAGTACTATTAGAAAAAGGACCATAATTGTTAAAGCAGTAATTACATTGTTTTGATTTATTACAATATAGTGAGGGATCATAAATTGAATTGACATATTTGTTATTATTGGGATGGATGCAAATATAGGTATTTTTTGATAACACGATATTTTTGATGAAAGTGATGAATAAATGATTATTTATTTCTTTCTACACATCCAAAATTGTTTTTGATTCGTATATAATAAAAATATAAATAGCATATCAAATCAATAAAAAAAAGAGCGAATATATAATGGAAAGTAACACAACACCCAATAACAGATTAAAAATAATTTTAGTAATAACTCTTGTTCTATTATTTGGAACAGGATTTTACACCCTTAATCTTTACAATAGTAATATAGAAACTCAAGAGCAATTAATCGCTGAAAAAGAACTCGTCTTAAAGGACTTAAATAATATGGCAGCGCAATACGATATTGCCATCGATAATAACGACGTTGCCAATAATAAATTAATTCAAGCTCGAGAACGCATAGAAGGTTTGATGGATTCATTAAAGATATCAGACAACAATGTACGTAGCTTATGGAGATACAAAAAGAAATTTTTAGATCTTCAAGATGAAATGAAAGAGTTGATGCTTGAAAATAACACGTTAAAAGAGGAGAATTCGATGTTAACAAATACTCTCGATAGCACCAAAGTACAACTAAATGATCGTATAGTTTACAATGATTCTTTATTGAATCAAAATACTCAATTAGCAACTATTGTAAGAGATGCTTCAGTATTATCAGCTGTATCATTAAAGGGTTTGGGTGTTATAATAAGAAGTTCAGGAAAACTGATACCAACTGAACGTGCAAGTCGAGCCGATGAGCTTAAAATTTGCTACACTGTTCCTAAAAATAAATTAGTTACTACAGGAGAGAAAGATTTTTTTGTTCAAATCTTAGATCCTAAGAACAATATATTAGGTGAAAATAAGCAAATAAACTTTGAAGAAAAAATACTGAATTATAGTCTGAGCAGTAAGTTTAATTACACAGGTAAGAATTTGGATATCTGCGAGTTTGTTAAACCTAGAGGGAAAAAATTTGAAAAGGGACGTTATATTGTGAATATATTTGATGAAGCTATTTTGGTGTCATCTTCACAGTTTATGTTAAAATAATACAGCGTTTTTTGTTGTTAGTTAGTTAGTAGTTAGTAAAGAGCCTCAAGTTGATTCTTGAGGCTTTTTAATTATGTTACCATTTATAATTACTGTATCAATATAACTTTGACCGAAACTATATGGTAAAATATTAATATTCGATATTGGATCAGTTATTAAAATATTTGCTTTTTTACCTTTTGTTATGGTCCCATGAGTCTTACTTATTCCCATGGCGTAAGCACCATTTATAGTTGCTGCATTAATTGCCTCTTCAGGTGACATTTTCATTTTGATACAGGCAGAGCTTAGAACAAAATTCATATTGCCGCTCGGTGATGAGCCAGGGTTAAAATCACTCGCTAAAGCTATAGGTAGCCCGGAATCTATAAGTTTTCTTGCCGGGGTGTACGGTATTCCTAAGAAAAATGAACATGTTGGAAGTGCAACAGGAATGGTATCACTATTTTTCAAAACATCAATATCATCATCATTTAGCTGCTCTAAATGATCAACCGATAACGCCTTATATTTAACGCCCAGAGCAACACCTCCAAAAGCATTAAATTGATTTACATGAATTTTAGCTTTGAGCCCGTGGGCTTGGCCAGCTTTTATGATGCGTTCAGAGTCCTCAAGAGAGAAGTACCCTTTTTCACAAAATACGTCAATATAATCTGCAAGATGAGCCTCTGATATTTTTGGAAGCATCTGATCAATAATTAAACTTAAATAAGCGTCTTTATTTTCTCTGTAAAGATATGGAACAGCATGCGCACCTAAAAATGTTGCTTTAACGGTAATTGGCAGTGTTTCTTTTATTCTTTTTATCACGCGCAGCATTTTCAGTTCAGACTCCAGACTTAATCCATAGCCAGATTTTATTTCTATAGCACCTGTACCTGATTTCATGACTTGCATTAAACGTACCAATGATTTATCGTAGAGTTCAGACTCGGTCATTTTCCCTAGCATTTTGGCAGAATTTAAAATTCCACCACCTCGATTTGCAATTTCCTCATAGCTAAATCCGTTCAAACGATCAACAAATTCTTGTTCTCTATTTTCAGCAAAAACAATATGAGTATGGCTATCACACCATGCTGGAAGGACAAATTTTCCTTTGGCATCAATGACATTGTTTGAAGAGAAATTTCCGATTTCAGTCATTTTTCCGAAGTCAACAATCGTATCGTCTTCAATAAGTAAATAGGCATTTTTAATGGATGGTAGAGATTTCATATCCTGACCAGAAACCTTTATTATATCTTGATTTCTTACTTGAAGCAATTCTTTTATATTAATGATCAAAATGGACATGATAATCTTTGCTTTATCTAATAATAGAATTTTTAATTTTATTTTGTGTGGCCAATCATATTTTCTGGTTTTACCCACGTATCATAATCAGCCGCAGAAACATAACCTAGATTGATGGCCTCTTCTCGAAGTGTTGTTCCATTTTTATGTGCTGTATTTGCTATTTCTGCAGACTTGTAATAGCCAATTTTAGTGTTTAGAGCAGTAACAAGCATTAGTGAGTTGTTGACGAGCTTATTTATGACATTATGATTTGGTTGAATTCCAATCACACAATTGACAGTAAAACTTTGACATGCATCTCCTAAGAGTTGAGCTGATTGTAAAATATTTGATGCCATCATCGGTTTAAAAACATTGAGTTCGTAGTGTCCCTGTGTACCACCAACACTAATTGCAACGTCATTACCCATTACTTGAGCACATACCATTGTCAATGCTTCGCATTGAGTAGGGTTTACTTTACCTGGCATGATACTGCTTCCGGGTTCATTTGCCGGGATGATAATTTCTCCAATACCTGAGCGTGGCCCCGACGCCATCATTCGAATGTCATTGGCTATTTTATTTAAAGAAACAGCTAATTGTTTTAGAGCACCGTGACTTTCTACTAAAGCGTCATGTGCTGCAAGTGCTTCAAATTTATTTGTGGCAGTAGAAAAAGGCAATCCTGAAAATTCTGCAATATATTTTGCCACTAAAACGTCATAGCCTTTAGGGGTATTTAATCCCGTTCCCACAGCAGTTCCACCTAACGCTAATTCACTTAAATGAGCCAATGAGTTGTTGAGTGCCCTCAATCCGTAACTTAATTGCGCGGCATAACCTGAAAACTCTTGACCCAGGGTCAGAGGAGTAGCATCCATTAAATGTGTTCTGCCAATTTTTACAACATTTTTAAAATCTTTAGCCTTTTGCTCAATCTCGTCTCGAAGTGATTCAACGCCTGGAATAGTTACTTCGGTTATTTTTTTATACGCAGCAATATGCATTCCAGTTGGAAAGGTGTCATTAGAGGATTGTGATTTATTTACGTCATCATTTGGTTGAATAGTTTTTTCACCTTCACCAATGTTGAATCCAGCAATTTGATGCGCTCTATTAGCAATCACTTCATTAACATTCATATTGCTTTGTGTTCCTGACCCTGTTTGCCAAATAACTAAAGGAAATTGATCATCATGTTTGTTGTTTAGTATTTCATCACAAACCTGCGCTATTAAATCTCGCTTATTTTTTGAAAGCACTCCTAAATCACAATTTGCATAGGCTGCCGCTTTTTTTAAATAAGCAAAGCCATATATGATTTCAAGAGGCATAGAACCTTCAGTACCAATTTTAAAATTATTTCGTGATCTTTCTGTTTGTGCTCCCCAAAGTTTGTCACTAGGGACATTTACCACACCCATTGTGTCTTTTTCTACTCTGAATTCTTTCATAATTTACATAAATATTCAATCACAAAATTACAACTTATTGTACGTATGTTTACAGATTCTTTAAAGTTTTTGTTAAAAAATGATATCCATACTATGACAGCTATTTCTGTTTTTTTGAAGTATTGTTAGTTAGAAATAAAAGATGGTATTCTGTGAATAATTCTTTTATGCGTGGTTGTATAACTAATTATGATAACCTATCTTTGCTTAACTTTTTAAATTTTCAACAGTATGTTTGATTTTGATCAATATTTAGGTTTTTTAGCATTTTTGTCAATATTAACACTAGGTTTTTGGCTTATGATTTTTCTCATAACATTTGTCATCCCATATTGGATTGGGGGAGCATTAATAGAGAGACTCCAAGAAATTAGAGCTGAGAAAAAAGCTAATAGAAAAGTCAATATTTAACACCAACAATACGCAACAAAAAAAAGGAGAATTCAACAAGTTCTCCTTTTTTTGTAATAAGTGCTGTCTAAATTAAGTTCCTTCCATTTCATATTGCTCACCATTTCCCTGTCCACCACGTCTTTGACGTTGATTTTTTTGTTGATTAAAGCGATAGGTAAATGACATGGTATAAGTACGCTGTCTCCATTGAAATTCACTATCAGATCTAAAATTTGATGTAAACGATTCACTGATGCGTTTTCTGGAATTGAATAAGTCGCTAACTCTGAGTGCTAAGGATGCCTTCTCTTCAAATAAATCTTTACTAAATGCTAGGTCTGTAGAAAAAACTCCTGCGCTGATGCTTTGTGCAGTTTCATTCGGCCCCCTGTAAAATAATCTCGTCTGCCAATCAATCTCTCCAGGCAGAGTGTATTTATTATTTAAGCGCATAAACCAACTTAGATTTTCTGCGTCAAAATTTTGTTCTTCAAAATCGCCTCTTGTGATGGATTGAAAAACATTGAAATTTCCATTTAAACTCCACTTCTTGGTGGGCCTATAGCTCAATGTGAATTCAAAACCAAAACGATCGTTTGTAGCCAGATTTACAGGTCCACGTTTAATGATAGGTACTAAATCAAAATCGTCATTTATTTGATCAAAATCTGGATCATTTTGACTTATAGTTTGATTAGTTTCAAAAATGTAATATAAATCAGTTTCTCTTGTAATGAAATTAAAAGTATTCGTTGCGTGTTGAAAGTAGACAGAGGTACTTAAAGTTACCTTACCAAAACGATTTAAGTAGCCAATATCAAAAGCATCTGATGTACTTGGATCTAAATTTGGATTTCCTTGAAAAATACTCGTTGCACTGCTTCTTGAGGGAAACGGATTTATAAAATAAGATCGCGGTCTTCGAATACGTCTGTTATAACCTAAGGTGATACTTGCGTCTTCCGATATTTCATAAGCTAAGTTGGCTGTTGGGAATAGTTGCGTATAGTTTTTCTTTTCAAAATCGCCACTTGTTTCTTGGTCAATTGTAACACGAGTACCTTCTAAACGGATGCCGAATAAGTAAGAAAATTTATCTCCTAATTTATTTCCGTACTGGGTGTAAAAGGCATTGACATATTGACTAAATGCCAAGTCATTACTTAAGTCAGTATTAATGAAGAAAGTGTCTCCATTATCATTTGTGTTTTCAACCAAAAAATCAGAATTCAAATTTTGAAATTGTCCTCTGTAACCCATTTCAAACTGACCTTCTTTACCGACTGGTTTGACATAATCTGCCTGAAGTAAAATTCTATCTTGTTTTTCTCTAGTCTCAACATTTTCCACATCAATTCTATTTTGATTGATTAAAGATGTTTCACTTTCTTCACTCTTTTCATATTGAAAATCAAAAGTTAATTTGTGTTGGCTATCGCCGTTAAATTGATTGTCATAATTTAATGAATATTGAATGGTTTTATCATCCTCAATTTCAGGGTCTAAACGGATATTTCTTGTTATTGAATTATTAGATCCTATTTCATCAAGAATATTTGTTGTATTACTTGCGTTGTCACTATTTCTGTAGACCATTGAAGCTGTGAATGAAGATGTTTTGTTCACATACCATTCTACACCAAGATTGGTATTCAACCCTTTTCTTTCACGTTCAAATATGCGCTCTTCTTTTAAAAAAGTACTGGGGTTATCCCCATTAAAAAATTCTGTGTTATTGTAAGAATTACCCGGTGTTTCTCTGTAACTGTAGCCCGTCGTGTTAAAAAAGTTTAAATTACCAGTTCTGTAATTGATGTTACCTGAGACTCCAGCCTGAGTAGGATAAGAGGTGTTTAAAGTCATTGCACCATTTAGCCCTTGAAGTTTACTTCTTCGAAGGATAATGTTTAAGATCCCTGCAGAACCTTCTGCATCATATCTTGCCGATGGCGAGGTGATCACCTCAACTCTTTCAATAGATTCAGCTGGTAGTTGTCTAAGTGTGTCAGTTGAATTTAATCCAACCAAACCAGATGGCTTTCCGTTGATCAAAATTCTTACGTCATCATTTCCCCTCAATGCAACATTGCCCTCAACATCAACTGACACCGATGGAACATTATCTAAAACATCACTTACAGTACCGCCCCTAACAGTTAAATCTTTACCAACATTATATATCTTCTTGTCCAATCTAAACTCGACAGTCGTCCTTTCTGCAATAATCTCAACAGCATCCAAGGCTTCAACGTCTAAAATAAGTGAAAACTTACCTATATTTTCATCATTTGTGATGCGTTTGTTTTCAATAATTTGCGTTTTAAATCCAATATATTCTATTCGAATATCAAATGCGCCAATTTCTACTGGAATACTGAAATCACCTTTAGAATCTGTTATCCCACCAGTAATAATGGCGTTTTTTAATTTACTAAATACGACGATCGTGGCATATTCTAAAGGTTCTTTGGTTTCTTCGTCAATGACATTGCCGCTTATAGTTACCTCTGATTTCTCAGAAATAGCTTGAGGCTTTTGTGCTCTTGCTGAAAATAATAATAATCCTAAAAAAAATAGGAGTAGGGTCGTTTTATTCATTTGTCATCATTGATGATTTGATCACAAAAGTAGAAGAAGGATTTACCTACTTCGGTTAAACTTGTGTTAAAAGAAATTAAATATTTCTTAACTAAACTCTAAGAATAGGTGTACCCTTTATAAGATGTCGAAGATTTTTTCAGGAGGGCGTCCAATAACAGCTTTCTTATCATTAATGACTATAGGTCTTTCAATTAATTTAGGATTATTGACCATGATTTTTATGATGTCTTGATCAGATAATTCTTTGTTTTTATAGTTTTGTTTCCATAATATCTCATTTTTCCTTACCAATTCGATAGGAGAAATACCCAGAAGATTTACAATGTAATTTAGCTTTTTGGTTGTTGGAATTGTTTCCAGATAGTTGACAACTTCAAAATCTTTACCAGATTCTTCTAAGATCTTTAAACCAAATCTCGATTTGCTGCACCTGTTATTATGGTATATCTGTATCATATAGTCAATTATAAAGTTTCTTTTGAGGTATCTTGTTGTCCCATCATCATAAGGTAAGCCTTTAAAAAGGGTTCAATTTCTCCATTCATAACAGCATCAATATTCCCTGTTTCATGGCTTGACCGAACGTCTTTAACCAACTTGTAAGGATGCATCACATAATTTCTAATTTGACTTCCCCATTCGATTTTCATTTTACCAGCTTCAATGTCATCTCGTTGCGACATTTGTTTTTGTAATTCTATTTCGTAGAGTTGAGATTTTAACATTTGCATTGCACGAGAGCGATTGTCATGTTGAGAACGAGTTTCTGAACATGAAATTTGAATTCCTGATGGCTTGTGTGTTAATTGAACCTTTGTCTCAACTTTATTTACATTTTGCCCACCTGCACCACTAGATCTAGCTGTAGTAATCTCGATATCAGCAGGGTTTATATCTATTTGGATTGTATCATCTACCAAGGGGTAAACATATACAGATGCAAATGATGTATGACGTTTTGCGTTGCTATCAAAAGGTGATATTCTAACTAATCGATGGACGCCATTTTCTCCTTTCAACCAACCAAATGCATAATCACCGTCGATTTCTAGTGTCACTGTTTTTATTCCTGCGACATCCCCTTCCTGTAAATTCAATTCTTTGATTTTAAAACCGCTTTTTTCGGCGTACATGATATACATTCTCATTAACATGTTTGCCCAATCACATGACTCAGTTCCTCCTGCGCCTGCTGTGATTTGTATCACAGCGCTCAAAGAGTCTCCTTCTTCAGATAACATATTTTTAAATTCTAATTTCTCTATTAAAGCAACGGTTGTTTCATAGGCGCTTTCTAATTGAATGTCAGTAGCATCTCCTTCTTTGTGAAACTCATATACAACCTCAAGTTCATCCAAAAAAATTTTCGCTGAATTATAATCTTTTATCCAACTCTTTTTCTCTTTGATGGACTTCATTACAATTTCTGCTTGTTTCGAGTCATTCCAAAAGTTGGGATCAAAGGTTTGCTCTTCTTCGTTTGAAACTTCTATTAATTTTGCTTCTATGTCAAAGATAGTGCCTTAGTTTGTCAAGGCGGGTGTTAAGTGTTTTTATATTATCTGAAGTAATCATTCTTGTAGTTTGAACAAAAATAGGTTTATTAAACGTTGTTAAAAAGTGATTATTACTTTTTTCGTGTTTTTTGTACTAAAATATTTATGTAGTTTTATACTTTGTATTTTCTTTAAAGACATAATATTGACATCATGAAAAAGAACCTCATTTTATTATTAATTTTCTCCACAACAATAATGAGCTTTGCTCAGCAATCTTCTATAAAGTCTTTCAAAGGCTATTTTAACTTTTCTTACAATGAAGAGAGTGGATCTATAACGATGGAGGTAAAAGAATTAAACAAAGAGTTTTTATATGTGAGTTCATTGTCCAGTGGAATTGGATCTAATGATATTGGTTTAGATAGAGGACAGTTGGGAGGAGAACGTATTGTGAAATTTATCAAAACAGGAAATAAGTTGTTACTTGTTCAGCCCAATCAAGATTATCGGGCACTAACAGATAACGAATTGGAGCGAAATAGCATTGAGCAAGCGTTTGCAAAATCTGTGTTATTTGGATTTCCAATTCAACAAGAAAAAGAGGGTAGCTATTTTATCGATGTCACACCATTTTTATTGCAAGATATGCATGGTGTGTCAAACCGTTTAAAACAATCAGGCGAGGGCCAATACAATCTTGATAAAACTAAAAGTGCGATTTGGTTAGAACGAACCAAGGCATTTCCAAAAAATATAGAATTGGATGTATTATTGACATTTTCAGGTCAGCCTAGTGGGAAACACTTAAGAACTGTTGTACCAACAGCTTCTTTAGTGACTGTGCACCAACACCATTCATTTATTGAATTACCAGATAACAATTATCAACCACGAATATTTGATGTGAGAAGTGGAGCAATTCCAATGTCCTATATGGATTACGCAACGCCTGTTCAAGAACAAATTAATAAACAATACATCATTCGTCATAGATTACAAAAAAAGAATCCTGAGAACCAAATGAGTAAAGCTGTTGAACCGATTATTTACTATTTAGACAATGGGACACCTGAACCTATTCGAAGTGCCCTATTGGATGGAGCTAAATGGTGGAATCAGGCTTTTGAGGCTGCTGGGTTTATTGATGCTTTTCAAGTAAAAATGCTACCAGATGATGTTGATCCCTTAGATTGCAGGTATAATGTCATACAATGGGTGCATCGTTCAACTAGGGGTTGGAGCTATGGAAGTAGTGTGGTAGATCCAAGAACAGGTGAGATTATCAAGGGGCATGTCAGTTTAGGGAGTTTGAGGGTTCGTCAAGATTTTTTAATTGCGCAAGCCTTACTAAATGAGCCGTACAAAGACAGTGATGACAACGTTGATCCAATGCTTCAGCTTGCCTTATCAAGGATTCGACAATTAAGTGCGCATGAGGTGGGACACACGATAGGTTTTACCCATAATTTTGCAGCGAGTACAGCCAACAGAGCCTCAGTTATGGATTACCCACATCCAGCCATATCACTAAAGAATAATCAAGTGGATATTAGTAATGCATACGCTGTTGGTATTGGTGTTTGGGACAATGTTACAGTAGCATATAGTTATTCAGAGTTTGACAAAGAGACAGATGAAACGAAAGCTCTAAATGCTATTTTAGAAAAGGCTAAAAACGATGGTCTTCGTTTTATTACTGATTCAGACGCACGTGCGCCAGGAGGGGCACACGCTTTGGCTCATTTATGGGATAATGGTGCTTCTGCAGCAGATGAATTAATGAACGTCTTAGATGTTCGTAAAAAAGCAATACTAAATTTTTCCGAAAACAACATTCGCTCAAATGAGCCTTATTCTGTGTTGGAAGATGTTTTTGTGCCGTTATATTTTTTTCATAGATATCAGGCAGAGGCGACCTCCAAAGTAATTGGGGGTCTCGATTATAATTATGCCGTTAAAGGTGATGGGCAAATGATTGTTGAAACCATTGATGTAGAACTACAAAATAAGGCATTAAATGCTTTATTATTAACCATAAACGCTGAAACATTAGCGATTCCTAAAGATAAGTTAGGCTTATTCCCACCACGTGCTTTTAGCTATCCAAGAACCCGTGAATCTTTTAAAGGGAAAACGGGGGTTGCTTTTGACGCACTTAGTGTCGCCTCAACAGCAAGTGATATGGTATTAAAATTTCTATTACACCCTCAAAGAGCGAACAGATTAATACAGCAAAAAAGTTTAAATCCTAACCAATTGAGTTTGGATGAAGTTTTAAATACTTTAATGAAAAACAGTTTTAACGTAAGTTATGATGATGATTATTTAAATGAAGTACAACGTATGATTAATTTAAACGTTTTGAAGCATCTCATGAATTTGGCATCAAATGACGCCTCATTTTTTCAAGTAAAAGCCCTTGCTAATGCTGCGATAACCGATATTATGACAAATAGTTTAAGTTTAGATCCATACAAAATGCAGTATAATTTATGGATCAAACAGTTTAAAGATAATCCAAAAGAATTCACCTTACCAGAATCACCATCTTTACCCGACGGTTCACCTATTGGAACGAACATTTGTAATTATATAGCAAACTAAACATGACAATAGATTTAAGAAGTGATACGGTAACAAAACCAACGCCCGAAATGTTGGAAGTCATGATGTCTGCAAAAGTTGGAGATGATGTTTATAAAGAAGACCCCACTGTAAATGAACTTGAAGAAAAGATAGCACACATGTTTGGTAAGGAAAAAGCATTATTTTTTCCCACTGGAAGCATGGCAAATCAGGCTGCTATAAAATTACACACAAATCCCGGGGAACAGGTGATATGCGATAAGTATGCTCATATATACAATTATGAGGGAGGCGGAGCCTCTTTTAATAGTGGCGTATCATGCAAACTTATTGATGGACATAGAGGGATGTTCACTGCTGAACAAGTTTTAAATTCGATAAACCCACCTGATTTTTATCACAGTCCTTTGTCAAGTTTGGTAGCAGTTGAAAACACAACTAATAAAGGTGGAGGAGCTTGTTGGGATTTCGAAGAAATAAAAAAGATAAAATCGATTTGCGATGAACATAATTTAGGATATCATTTGGATGGTGCACGCCTGTGGAATTCATTGATTGCAAAAAACGAGACGTCTTTACAATACGGACAATTATTTAACACAATTTCAGTATGTTTAAGTAAAGGATTAGGCTGCCCAATGGGCTCTGTTTTGGTTGGTGATAATAAATTTATGGACAGAGCAATAAGAATTAGAAAGATTTTTGGTGGTGGTATGCGGCAGGTTGGTTATTTAGCAGCTGCGGGAATTTATGCTTTGGATAATCACATAAATCGTCTAAAAAATGATCACGAAAAAGCCCAAGAAATAGGCGGGATGATGGACTCATTATCCCAAATTAAACGTGTAGAGCCGATAGAGACTAACATCGTAATTTTTGAATTACATGGTCATGTTGATGAAGCCAATTTCATCAACAAGTTATCTAGTCATGACATTCATATTATTAGCATGGGTAGTGGGAAATTACGAATGGTAACTCATTTGAACTATACAGATAGCATGCATGATAAGCTCTTGAGTCTCGTCAGTCAAATGTGATGGTAAAGTAAGTTACAATTACTGTGATGTGAAGAATATCATTTGAATAAATCTAATCCTGGGATGTTGGGCATCCCGTTTTTAGCAACGGTGGATAATTCGGTTTCATTAATCTTGTCAGCTCTGGTGATAGCTTTGTTTAATATACTGATTAAGACATCTTCAAGCTTATTTTTCTCTAAATAAAGGCTGTTGTCAATAAAAATTGACTTTATCACGCGATTAGCAGATATCGTTACTTTTAATAAGCCATCGGGGCTTGATTCATTAACGTAGACATGATTTAAACGTTTTTTCGTTTCTTCAATAGTTGCCTGAGTTTCTTTTAACTTACCCATGATGCCTTTTAAATCTCCATACATGTATTTTTATTTTGTGTTGAAAGACAAAGCTATTTAATTTTTATATTTTTGAAAACTTTATAAAGAACTATCTAATTGAAAAATAAAATACAAGCACCAAAAGCTAAAAAAATATTAAAAACAATAGCAGCGCACAACGACGCGAGACATGACTATTATTATTGGTTAAATGATGCAACTAATCCAGAGGTTATTGACTATTTGAAAAAAGAAAACATCTATTGTGACCATATGATGAGTCATACAAACTCTTTTCAGGCAACGTTATTCAATGAAATGAAATCGCGAATTAAAGAAGATGATGAGTCAGTTCCCTACAAATTTAATGGTTATTGGTATATCGTAAAATATGAAGTTGGAAAAGACTACCCAATCTACATCCGAAGAAAAGAGTCTTTGAGTGCGCTTGATGAAATTTTATTTGACTGCAACGATATGGCATCGGGACATGCTTATTTTAGGCTCTCAGGAATTAGTGTAAGTCCAGACAACACCAAAGTTGCTTATGGTATCGATACTTTAGGTAGACGACAATACACCATTTATGTCAAAGATCTGAAAACATCAAAACTATTATCAAAAGACATCATTAATACAACAGGATCATCTACTTGGGCTAACGATAATAAAACTATTTATTATACAGCTAACGATACAATAACGTTGAGATCGAATAAAATATACAAACATTTCTTAGGAACAACAGGAGAGGATACTTTGGTTTACAATGAACTAGATGAAACTTTTAACACCACTGTTTACAAGACTAAATCTCAACAATTTATAGTCATTGCTAGTTATAGTTCGCTCTCCAATGAATTTCAAATTTTGAACGCAGATCAACCAGAAGATGATTTTAAAATATTTCAACCACGTGTAAAAAATTTAGAATATAGTATTTATCATTTTGATGAAAATTTTTATGTTCTTACCAATTGTGATGGTGCAGTCAATTTTAAGTTGATGAGTACTAATGTTCATAATACGTCCATAGAACACTGGAAAGATCTTATTTCTCACCGAGAACATGTCATGATTGAGGATATTAATATTTTTAAAGAATTTTTGGTGATTGTTGAACGTGAAAATGGACTAAATAATATTAGAGTTAAACGCTGGTCAAGTTCAGAAGATTATTATTTACCATTTGATAATGAAACTTACACAGCGTACCTCAGCACAAATATTGATTTCGACACACACATATTACGTTATGGTTACAATGCCATGACGACGCCGGCTTCTATCATTGATTTTGATATGAAATTAAAGTCACATAAGATTCTGAAAGAACAACAAGTGTTGGGAGGAGTATTTAAAAAAGAGAATTATGTCTCTGAACGAATTTGGGCGATTGCAGAAGATGGGACCCGTATTCCAATGTCATTGGTTCATCACAAAAACACAAAAAGAACGAAACTAACACCATTGGTTATTTATGCTTATGGGGCCTATGGTTCTACTATTGACCCTTATTTTTCAACGATTCGTTTGAGTTTACTCGACCGTGGATTTATTTATGCGATTGCGCATGTTAGAGGAGGCGAATACATGGGTAGACCTTGGTATGACGATGGGAAACTTCAAAAAAAGAAAAATACGTTTACTGATTTTATTTCTTGTTCAAAATTTTTAATTAAACACAATTACACCTCTTCCCAGCATTTATATGCGATGGGCGGCAGTGCTGGTGGTTTGCTCATGGGAGGAATAATTAACATGGCACCCACATTATATCGCGGTGTCATTGCTCAAGTTCCTTTTGTTGACGTATTGACAACAATGATGGATGATTCCATACCATTAACTACAGGCGAATATGATGAATGGGGTAATCCTGCAGATTTTTCATCTTATAATTATATAAAATCATATTCCCCCTATGATAATATTGCTGAGTTAGCATATCCAAATTTATTGATAACTGCAGGACTTCACGATAGTCAAGTGCAGTATTGGGAGCCAGCGAAGTGGATTGCGAAACTTCGAGATTACAGTACAAATGATAATTTACTTTTATTACAAACAAATATGAAAGCTGGGCATGGTGGTGCCTCCGGACGTTTTGATTCTCTTAAGGAGGATGCTCTCGAATTTGCGTTTATTTTGAATTTGGAAGGGATAACAAAATGATAAAAAAAAAAGACTTATTTTTGTCTTGTTTTTGGTAAGTTAAAATAGCCAATTAGAACAACCTCTCTATGATACAAAATAAGCAAGTGTTTGACAATGTATTGCAACTTATAGGTGACACGCCATTAATTAAATTAAACAAGATTACCGCCTCATTCCAAGGGGAATATCTCGCAAAAGTAGAAGCTTTTAATCCGGGTCATTCATCAAAAGACAGGATTGGTTTATACATAATTGAGGAGGCCGAGCGTCAAGGAATACTCCATCCGGGAGATACGATAATTGAAACAACGTCAGGTAATACTGGCTTCAGTATAGCAATGGTTAGTCTCATAAAGGGATATAACTGTATCCTCGCTGTTAGTTCAAAGTCTTCTCCCGATAAAATTGACATGTTAAAGTCAATGGGTGCTAAAGTTTACGTTTGTCCTGCACATGTTGCCGCAGATGATCCGCGTTCTTATTACGAAGTAGCAAAACGTTTACATCAAGAAATAGAAGGTTCTGTATATATTAACCAATATTTTAACCATTTAAATTCAGAAGCGCATTACAAATCAACAGGACCTGAAATTTGGAATCAAACAAATGGCTCTATCACGCACCTGATAGCCTGTAGTGGAACAGGTGGTACGATTTCAGGTACGGGGAAATATTTAAAGGAAAAAAATCCTGATATCAAAATTTTGGGTGTTGACGCTTACGGCTCAGTATTAAAAAAGTATCATGAAACTAGACAATTTGATGCCAATGAAATTTATCCATACCGTATCGAAGGCCTTGGTAAAAATTTAATTCCTGATGCGACGGATTTTGATACAATAGATAAGTTTATAAAGGTGACTGATGAAGAGAGTGCACATACTGCTAGAAACATTGCTTTATCAGAAGGATTATTTGTTGGCTACACGAGCGGTGCTGTAATGCAAGCAGTGAAACAATTAGCTGCAGCAGGGGAATTTAAAGAAAATGACAAGATTGTGATGATTTTTCCAGATCATGGGTCTCGATACATGAGCAAGGTGTACAGCGATAAATGGATGAAAGATCAAGGATTTCTTGATTCTAAAGAGGAATTAGCTACAAAAGATATTGAAATTATCAAATGATTATTACGAGATCATTTAAATATTTTACCCTTAAAATAATGCAGACATCTCATCAAACAATGTTATTAAAATAATTATGTAAAAAAGATTTATTTACATAATTTTGTATTAAAACTAAGACTTACTAAATGATGAAAGACTTATTCGCTAAAATCTACAAAGATAAAGGACCTTTAGGCAAGTGGGCATCCCAAGCTGAAGGATACTTTGTATTTCCTAAACTTGAAGGTGAAATTAGTAATAGAATGACATTTCAAGGAAAAGAAGTGATTACTTGGAGTATTAATGATTACCTCGGTTTAGCGAATCACCCTGAGGTAAGGAAAGTCGATGCTTTGGCTGCAGCTGAATATGGTTCAGCCTATCCAATGGGAGCAAGAATGATGTCGGGACACACTGAATTACATGAGCAATTACAAGAACAACTTGCTGAATTTGTACATAAAGAAGCGGCTTACTTATTAAACTTTGGATACCAAGGTATGGTTTCAACAATCGATGCGCTAGTTGGAAAAGATGATATTATTGTTTACGATGTGGATGCTCATGCTTGTATTATTGATGGCGTTCGTTTACATATGGGTAAAAGATTCACATACAAGCACAATGATATTGAAAGTTTAGAAAAGAACCTTGAGCGAGCTACTAAAATGGCAGAACAAACTGGTGGAGGTATTTTGGTAATCTCAGAGGGTGTTTTTGGCATGAGAGGAGAACAAGGACGTTTAAAAGAAATTGTTGCTCTGAAAAAGTCCTTTAACTTTAGGTTGTTTGTGGATGATGCACATGGATTTGGTACATTGGGAGCAACAGGTGCCGGAACAGGTGAAGAACAAGGTGTTCAAGACGATATCGATGTTTATTTTGCAACATTCGCAAAGTCCATGGCAAGTACAGGAGCTTTTATTGCAGCCGATCAAGAAATTATTGACTATTTAAAATACAATCTTCGTTCTCAAATGTTTGCCAAATCATTGCAAATGCAACTGGTTAAAGGTGCTTTGAAGCGTCTGGAAATGTTGAAAACAATGCCAGAACTTAAAAGTAATTTATGGTCTATTGTTGATGCTCTTCAGTCAGGATTGAAGGAAAGAGGTTTTGACATTGGATCTACTCAAAGTTGTGTAACACCAGTGTACTTAAAGGGAAGTGTACCAGAAGCGATGGCTCTAGTAAAAGATTTAAGAGAAAACTATGGTATATTTTGTTCAATTGTAGTTTATCCTGTAATTCCAAAAGGATTAATTCTACTTAGAATGATACCTACTGGTTCCCATACGTTGGTTGACGTCGAAGAAACTTTAAATGCCTTTTCAGCGATTAGAGAACGTCTAGAAAATGGAACCTATAAAAGGTTGTCAGCGGCTGTTACTGCAGCAATGGGTGAGTTCTAAGGCTTCTTTAAAGTTGTTGTTATTGTTTCTATACGATGGCTTTTCTATAGGTACATCGTCGTTTAAAAACTTCAGGTTTAAAGTTCTTCCATAACTTGTTTATCGCCTCGTTATCGTCCAATTCGGGGCCTCTAATGCACATCGTGATACCTTTCTTAGAAAACGTTTTATGAAATTCGTTAAAAATGATTGCCGTAATGCCTTTATTTTGATATTCTGGTAACACCCCTATGAGATAAAAAGTCACCTCCTTGCTATATTTTTTTGCTTTTAATAGCTGAAATATACCAAAGGGGAATAAACGACCTCGTATTTTTTGTAGAGCTTTAGCGTATGATGGTGTAACAATTCCAAATCCAACAAGGTCATTATTACTATCAACAACAAATTTCACATACTCTGGGTTGACAAATCCAATGAACTTCTTTTTGAAATAGGTTCTTTGCTCTTGACTAATATCAACATATGAGGACAAAACAGCATAAGATTTGGAAAAGACTTCAAACATATCATCGATATAAGGCACTATTTGTTTAGTTGAAGTAAAATTTATAGGTCTTAATTGATAGCGCTTTTTAACTAGTTCTTGAATGCGATAAAAAAATTCTGGTTTAATATTTTCAAATTTCATTTTACTTTCGGAATAACCTTTTCCAATATGGTAACCGAGCTGTTCAAAATGTTGTGAATAATAGGGATAATTGTGCCAAGTGATCATATTTGCAATGTGATCAAAACCTTCCGTTACTACACCAACTTTGTCTAGATTAGAAAACCCCATAGGGCCTTCAATATGATCGAGATTATTTTTTAGACCTACTGACTTCACAGCATCAAGCAATGCTCTTGTTACTTCAATATCATCGATAACATCAAACCATCCAAAACGAATTTTTTTGATATTTTGTTCATTAACTTCTATCCAGTTTATAATGGCTGCTACACGACCAATGATTTTATTGTTTTTAATCGCTAAAAAAAAATGAGCTTTTGCATTTTTAAAAACAGGGTTAGAGTCTTTATCTAACGTTTTTAACTCTTCATCAATGATAGGAGGTACCCAAGCATCACAATTTCTGTAAAGCTCAAAAGGAAACGTTACAAAAGATTTAAGTTCTTTTTTGCTAAAAATTTCTTTAATTTCAATCATAGAATTTTGAACTTGACACTTTTTAAGAGACTCGCTTCGAGACCCTATGGCATTTAGCAAATTTAGCTTAAAATTTAATTATTATCATCAATATTTTTATCTTCATGAAAGTCAATACGATAGGAGGCACCTAAACTTATATTAAAGACAGAAGGTGTGTCTTTTGTATTCAAAGTTACAGCGGTGTCTAATTGAAAATTATCGGATAATAGGTGAGCTCCTCCAAATCGAAATAAATTATCTGCATAAAAATCGCTTTTTATACCTTGTGTCTCACCAAAAACAACCCACTTTTGATTAACAGATTTGGTTAAAGTAAGTAAATACTGAAAATCTGATTGATCAGATCCTATTCTGTCCTTTTGAAAATTCATCACTACCACCCATCCACCCACTAAGTTGTGTTGGGTTGCAAGCATTATTTTTGGACTAAGCCCTTCAACACCGTTGGCAACATAAGGATTATTTTTTGTGTCAATGTTTACACCTGCGTAAATAGAAATTGCAGGAATAAGCTCTTTCCATTTAAATTTTCTGTTAGCATGGTAGCTGTAAAGATTTGGTTTATTATTTTCAGAATTTTTGTAGGGATCCAACAATAAGTATTTTGCGCCAATTGCGATTGTTCTAAAATTAGAACGCGAATTTTCTTGGGGAATAGTTGAGCGTTTATCCGTAAAGGTGTCGTTTTGAAATATTCCCTCAATATTTAATTCTAGTTGCTCAAATAAGAAACCATATCGGACAGCAAAATCAGCACCAAAACCTGAAACCTCATACTGTAAAGGCGTGTGTTTCTCGTTGACAATATAAGGACCTAGTTCAAATTGGGTGACTTTAGTTCCAACTGAAAAAGCACTTTTTGACAGTCCCGGGCGATTGGAGTTTATTACATCTGTATATTGAGCAAATATTAGAGTAGATGGTATAAAAAATACGATAAGTAAAAACTGTATTTCTAATTTTTTCATAATGACTTCGTTGTAATTCAAAGATATAATTTTATTATTTTTTTATGACCAATAAACGTTTTTTAAATAGGAAGAATTGTATTTTTGAGCAAATTCTTTAGTAATGATACAAGCGGCATCCGTTACCGGTTTTGTAAAAACAATATTTATAATACTACTTGTGTGGTATGGCGTGAAAATTCTTTCAAGATTATTTGCACCGTTTCTTGTTCGTTATGTGGCAAAAAAAGCAGAACAGAAATTTGGACATGGTTACAATAAACCTCAAAAGAACGAATCTAAGGTAAAAGAGGGAGAAACGTCTATTGACAAAATGCCTCGAAAAAACGCATCCTCTAAGAAAAATGTTGGAGAATATGTAGATTATGAAGAAATTGATTAATTTTCTAAAAATATTTTTTCATTTTTTTTATGAAATGCTTTCTTAAAAATCTTTTACCTCATACTCTTGTAATTTTTGGTTTTGTTATTATTTCTTTGACCTATTTCAATCCTGTACTTCAAGGTAAAAAAATATTTCAAAGTGATATCATGCAGTATATCGGCATGGCAAAACAACAGAATGATTTTCGTGCAAATACAGGTGAGGAGACCTATTGGACAAATAGTGCCTTTGGAGGTATGCCGACGTATCAGTTAGGCGCACACTATCCAAATAATTACATAAAAAAAATAGATCGTGTACTGCGTTTTTTACCACGTCCTGCGGATTACTTGTTTTTGTATTTAATAGGATTTTATGTGTTGTTGTTGGTTTTAAAAGTGGATTATAAACTTGCAGTTTTAGGTTCTCTTGCATTTGGTTTTTCCACTTACTTAATCATCATACTGGGTGTTGGTCATAACGCGAAAGCGCATGCTATTGCATACATGCCACTAGTGTTATCTGGAATTTTACTAACCTTTCAGAAAAAATATGTTTTTGGTTTTTTATTGACGACAGTTGCACTTGGATTAGAACTTTCAGCAAACCATTACCAAATGACTTTCTATTTGTTATTGTTGGTACTTGTGTTAGGATTAGTCTTTTTGATTGAAGCATATAAAAATAGTGCCTTAGTGGAATTCTTTAAAGGAATAGTTGTTTTGTTGGTAGCGGTGTTATTGTCAATTGGATTGAACGCAACAAATTTATTAGCCACTCAAGAATACGTCAAAGAAAGTACTAGAGGTAAAAGTGAATTAACGATTAATCCCGATAAATCACCAAAGGAAATCACAAATGGTTTAAATCGCGAATATATAACGGCCTTTAGTTACGGAAAAGTTGAAACCTTAAATTTGTTTATTCCGCGTTTTATGGGGGGTGGAAGTTATGAGAATGTAGGTAAAAATTCTGAAACCTATGCGTATTTTAAAAAACTTGGCGCTACCCCAATACAAGCTTTAAATGAGGTAAAACAAACGCCAACTTATTGGGGTGAGCAACCTATAGTTGAGGCCCCGGCTTACATAGGTGCTGTCGTTATCTTTTTATTTATTTTGGCACTTTACCTAGTAAAAGGACCCGAAAAGAGATGGTTGATAATAGGCACTGTGATGTCATTGTTGTTATCTTATGGTAAGAATTTAGAATTTCTAACAGACTTATTCATTGATTATTTTCCATTATACAATAAATTTCGAGCAGTGAGTTCAATACAAGTAATATTGGAGTTGTGTATTCCAATTTTGGCTGTCTTAGGTTTAAAAGAGCTCATTGCTAAAGGTCATGATAAAAAAGAACAAGTAAAGGCGTTAAAAAATACCTTATTTATAACGCTCGGGATAACCGTCACTCTTTTGATATTTAAGAATTCATTGTTTGATTTTGTTGGTAATAACGATGGTCGATTTATCGATGCGTACGGTCAGGGATTTATTGATGCTGTAAAATCTGATAGAATTGTATTTTTCACTAATGACACATTGCGAACTCTCATACTTATATTAGTCTCTGCAGTGACTATTTGGTTCTTTTTAAAAGAAAAAGTTTCAAAAGATTTACTTTTAGTTATACTGGGTATATTAATTCTGTTTGATTTGGTAGCGGTTGACAGACGTTATGTAAACAATGAAGATTTTGTAGCTGCGTCTTTAGTTCAAAATCCATATCAAGCTAATCAAATAGATATAGGAATACTCAAAGACACAACACATTATCGAATTTTTGATTTAACAACAGGAAACACAAAACCATCATATTTTCATAATTCACTCAACGGTTATCATGCTGCTAAAATGAAGCGTTATGATGATGTGTTTAATTTTTATATTACTCAAAATCATTTAGGTGTACTTAGTATGCTAAACACCAAGTATATTATTGCTCAAAATGAGGAAGGAAATGCTACCACTTATGAAAATTCTGAGGCGCACGGTAACGCATGGTTTATTAAAAACATCCTTTTTGTAAAAACACCAGACGAAGAAATACTGTCATTAGATTCTTTAGATGTAAAAAACAATGTTGTTATAAACAAAGATGAATTTGGCCAGTTTTTTAAGACTGAAAGTGCGAGTGCCTATCGGTTAGACTCTATTGCTAATGTCAAATTAGTTGCTTACCAGCCAAATTATTTAAAGTATAAAACAAATAATTTGAATGATGGTTTTTTAGTCTTTTCAGAAAATTATTATGCTCAAGGTTGGAATGCCTATTTAGATGGTAAAATGGTGCCTCATTTACGCGTTAATTATATTTTAAGAGGTTTACAAATACCAAGTGGCAATCATGTCATTGAATTTAAATTTGAACCACAAGTAATAGAAATTGGAAGTACGATTACAATGTTGAGCTCTGTTACCTTGTTGCTTTTGTTGATAAGTGGTTTGTTTTTTGAATTCAGAAAGAAAGTTTAAAGTCCATTCTTTCTTGTAACTTGTAATATGGATAATAAAAAAGTTTTAATTATTACCTATTATTGGCCACCTGCGGGAGGACCAGGAGTGCAACGCTGGTTAAAATTTATTAAATACTTACCGGAATTTAATATTGAACCAATAGTCTTCGTACCATCCAACCCAAGTTACCCATTGCGAGACGAAAGTTTATTGGATGAGGTGTCGAAAGATATCACCATCATTAAACAACCAATTATTGAACCTTACAAATGGGCTAGTGTAGTCTCAAAAGGTAAATCTAAAACTATTAGTAAGGGTATTATTACTGCAGCTAAAGGACAATCGCTGTCAGAGCGTTTCATGCTTTTTATTAGAGGAAATTTTTTTATTCCTGACGCCAGAAAATATTGGATCAAGCCCTCATCAAAGTATTTATCAGAATACATCTCCGATAATTCAATTGATACTGTTATCACGACAGGTCCACCTCATAGTGTTCATTTAATTGGAAGAAATTTGAAATTAAAGACAAAAGTAAATTGGTTTGCTGATTTTAGAGATCCATGGACAAATATTGGTTATCATCGTCAACTAAAGTTGTTGTATTTTGCTCGGAGAAAACACAGATATCTTGAAAAGTTAATTTTGAATACAGCAGATAAAATTATTGTTACAAGTGACAAAACAAAAATAATATTTCAACAACTAACTCAACAACCTTTAGAAGTTATTACAAACGGATATGATATCGAAACTATTGACAATGTAATTCTTGATGATGTTTTTTCAATGGCACATATTGGTTCATTATTATCAGAAAGAAACCCTCAAATCTTATGGGAAGTTTTGTCAGAAATCGTAATTGAAAACCCAGACTTTGCCTCGTTGTTTCAATTAAAATTGATAGGTGCAACGAGTGAACAAGTACTAAGAAGTTTAGCATTTTTTAATCTTACAGGTCACGTTCATGTGATGGAATATGTGACACATTCTGAAGCGATTAGACATCAGAGACAATCTCAAATATTATTGCTGATAGAAAAGGATTCTGAGGATACTAGTTACATCATACCGGGTAAATTATTTGAATATATGGCTTCAAATAGACCCATATTGGCTATTGGCCCTGAAAAATCAGATGTTGCTGATATTTTAAAAAACACCCACACTGGAAGTTATTTTTTATACCATCAAAAAGAGCTGATTAAAAAAACTATTTTAGGGATGTTTTTAGATTTTCAGAATCATAAGTTAAGTGTTGATCCAAAACGAATCGAACAATACAGTAGAAAGAATTTAACATCAATGTTAGCAAGGTTGATTAAATAATTGTACATGCGATGGGAATAGTTTTAAATCAGACATTTAAAAATACAATTACGACCTACTTGGGCTTTGGTATTGGTGCGATCAATATTCTTTTCTTGTTTACTAATTTCTTGACTGATGAGTATCACGGATTGGTAGCGTTCATTTTGTCATCGGCCAACATCATGATGCCATTGTTCGCGTTAGGCTCACATAACACATTAATTAAATTTTATACACGATTCAATACAGAAAATGATATTAATAGTTTTTTGACATTTATGTTATTTGTCCCGTTAATTTTTATTATTCCAATTGGATTTATTGGTTGGTTATCATATGACTGGATATCTGAATTATTATCGCATAAAAATCCAATTATCCATAATTATGTTTGGCTGATTTATATTGCTGCAATATGTTTTGCTTATTTTGAAATATTTTATGCTTGGACTAAGGTTCAAATGCAAAGTGTTTTTGGCAATATCATGAAAGAACTTTTTCATAGAATAGCGATTTTGGTTCTTTTTTTATTAATTTATTTTAACCTGTTTTCAGTAGATTATTTTATTTATGCTGTCGTGGCTATTTATTTGTGCCGCACATTAATCATGATGTTATATGCATTTTACCTACGACGACCCAAGATAAGCTTTGATGTAATACCACAATTTCCATCAATTATTAAATATGCATTGTTAATCGTTTTGGCTGGATCAATTGGTGGTGTTATTTTAGAAATTGATAAGTTTATGATTGGTGAAATTAATGCAATAGAAAATGTGGCGTATTATGGGGTTGCCATATATATGGCATCTGTTATTTCGGTGCCCGTACGATCAATGCATCAAATCACAAATCCAATTACAGCTAAATTATTAAATGATAAGGACACAACAGGCTTACGTGATTTATATCAAAAAAGTTCATTAAACCTATTTATTGTAAGCGGATTAATATTTGTTCTTATCGTATTAAATCTGAATCAATTATATGACATGATTCCTTCAGAATTTCGTAATGGTTTTTTTGTGGTTTTTATTGTTGGAATTGCAAAACTTACAGATAATGTAAGTGGCACCAATAATGCCATTCTTTTTAATAGTGAGCATTACGGGCATGCGCTTATTTTGGGAATTATTACTGCAATCATGGTCGTTGTCTTAAATTTAATACTTATTCCTAGTTATGGTATTGATGGTGCTGCAGTTGCGAGTTTTATTGCAATTATCATTTACAATATTTCTAAACTAACCTTAGTATTTGTAAAATTTAAAATGTTGCCATTTACATACAATTCATTGAAAACTTTAGGACTCATTGTAGTGATAATACTTTTATTTTATTTTTGGGACTTTACGTTAAATCCCATTATTAATATTGTATTGAAGTCTTCTTTGATTATTTGTAGTTATTTATACACGGTTTATAAGTTGAAGCTATCTCTTGATATTTCTCATATTTTTGATAAGCTTTTAAGATTTTGAAAGATACATTTTACAACATGTCATAAGTACCACAAGACGGTGATCCTCATGACATGATGATTTTGTTATAATAGAGGTTGTCAAGGTTATTTGTCTTTACTCCTTTTTAATCGCCGGTTCTTATTGCGTTGTGAGTTAGATGCAAAGTTTGACTTCGAATTAGTTTTTTTAGTATAAGAACGACTTTTTTTAAACCGTTTTTTCTTCGATTGTTTTGATGCTGATGACTTTTTATTTTGTGTTCTAGTGCTGTTTTGACTTTCTGTAGTTTCATTACTGCTTAAGTGACTTTTCCTCGATGTGTTTTTACTTTTATGGTTTAAATCACTGTTTATAAGCGGTTTAGATTGCAAATATTCTCGCCTATTACTTAGACTTCTTGATGTATTTTTTTTAGATTTTGAAGTATTTCTGTTAGAATGTTGCATTAATTTTTCAGAAAACCTTCTTGTATTTTCTGATGCTTTGTGGTCTTGTCGATACCGTTCACCTCGTTTACGAGTATTCACTATTCTTGTGTTTCTATCAACGTAGCTATGTGAAACTTTTGGTCTTAAATTATGACGATATGGAGAGTAGTATCTATATCTTACAGGGGAGTAGTGACGTCGATATGGTTTTACATTAACAACACATAGACTCATCAGAGGTCTTGAATAATAAGAGTGCCATGGTCTGGATACATAGCGTCTGTTTAGAGTGTTTATAAACCCATTAAAATGAGACAAAGTGTTAACACTGTTGTAGTAAATAGATAATCCTCCAATTCTTGAAACATGCCCATGTCTATTGTAACGAATTTTAACGGATCCAGCTTTCACGATACGGCCATAATAATCGTAGAAAATAGGTACGTTTTCTATTTGTATTACTGCACCATAAGCATCGTATTGAACGAACGAATCATAATTGTATCCAGTATTGAAGCTAATGTTTAAATTACTAAAACTTATAACACTGTTGTAATGTTGACCATAACTAATATTAAAATCAAATTGACCGTCAAGAAAAATAGCAAATTCGATGCCTTGTTCATTGAAAATAAATGAATTGTTATAATTTTTCTCAAATAATTTGATGTCATTATTGGAAGATCTTCCAAAAACACTTGCTCCAGTGAGTATGAAAAGAAAGGTCAATGTTTGTAGTTTTTTCATAATAATCAATTTTAAAAGTTCAGATCTTATAAAAATCAAACAGTGTGCCAAATTATAAGCATACGTGGTTTTGGATAATTACATGAGAAGAGAGTAACAATTATTATGGATGAGCGTCTTAACTGTATATACATGCATTTCTTTTATTACATTTATAATATTTAACAAAAGTAACTAGTAACGATCAATGGCTGAAAAAAGTAAAATAACCGACGTTTGCGAAAACAATAGTGTGGATGTTCAATTACACGAAAATCAAACAAGTTGTGATAATTGTGAATCAAAGCATCATGTTAGTTATGAATTCTGTCCCTTTTGTGGTCAAAACACAAATGATAAGTTAACAGTGGGTCTTTTGTTTTACAATACAATTGCCAACTATTTTTCCTTTGATGCGAGATTTTTTCGAAGTTTCTTTCCTCTTATATTTAATCCTGGTTTGTTAGCAAAACGTTTTGTGAAAGGTAAACGGCTGCTGTATTTGCATCCAGCTCAGATGTATTTATTTATTTCTGTGTTATTTTTCTTTTTATTTTCATTTAAGGTAAAGAAGTATGATTCTAACCTTAACAGTGTTATTCGAAATTTTGATATGAACATGATGATTGATTCTACTCAACTTGATTTAGCTGATTCTTTAGCTCTGATAAAGATGGATCAACTTCGTAAAATCGACAATCAACAGTTAACTATTAACAATCTAAGTTTAATAACAAAAGATTCTGTTGGAGAAGCTAGAGCCCAACTGAAAAATGAACTCGCAAGTCTCAATTTTATGAAGCAGTTCAAGAAGCTTGATTCTTTGATTTCTGTCAATGCTTCGGAAAAAGATCAATTAGGTATTTTTGGAGTAACGGAAAACACTAACTATTTTAAAAAAAAGATATATACTCAAAGTTTGAAGTTATATCGTAATAAGGGATCAGGTTTGTTTGGAGCACTGTTCGATAGTATTCCATTGTCTTTGTTTCTTATTTTACCAATTTTTGCCGTGATACTGAAAATCTTATTTTTTAAACGCCGATTATTCGCACATCATTTGGTGTTTAGTTTTTATTTTTTCTCATTTATTTTTGCTTTCATGTGTATGTTATTGTTAGTGAATTATGCCATTGATTTAACGAGTTGGATGATTTTTTTAGCGATATTAATCACGTTCATATATTTCGTTGTGGCTTTACGAACTTTCTATGAGCAGCGTCTCATGACAAGTCTTTTTAAAGCGAGCGTCATGACGACTATTTGCATGATGCTAATTGTCCCAGTGGCCTTTATGATAGTTGGCTTAATGTTTGTGTCTTATTAAATTTTTTCCCTCAGATATCGAGCGGTATGCGATAATTTAGAGGTTACAATGTTTTCAGGTGTTCCTGAAACAACTACAGTTCCTCCATTTTCTCCACCTTCGGGGCCAAGGTCTATAATGTGATCAGCACATTTAATTAATTCTAGGTTATGCTCTACGACGATAACAGAATGACCATTATTAATTAAGGCATTAAACGATTTTAAAAGTTTTTTAATATCATGAAAATGGAGACCAGTTGTTGGTTCATCAAAAATAAATAGGGCAGACTGTCTTGACGTACCCTTTCCTAAAAATGTCGCTAATTTAATCCGTTGAGCCTCACCACCAGAAAGCGTTGAGGAACTTTGACCTAAAGTCACATAGCCTAAACCAACATCTTTGAGAGGTTGTAATTTATTTACAATTTTAGTTTGTTTGTGCTTATCGAAAAAGGAAATAGCATCATCAATAGTCATATTTAAAATATCATCAATTGATTGGTCAAAAAACAAAACCTCTAAAACTTCTTTTTTAAAACGTTTTCCTTTACAATGTTCACACTCCAAATGAACATCTGCCATGAACTGCATTTCTATAGTAACCTCACCCTCTCCTTTACAAGTTTCACACCGACCACCGTCAACATTAAAACTAAAATGTTTTGCTTTATATCCTCTAATACTACTCAATTTCTGTTTTGAAAAAAGAGCTCTTATGTCATCGTAGGCCTTTATGTAGGTTACAGGGTTAGAGCGTGATGAGCGACCAATTGGATTTTGATCAACAAACTCAATCTTTTGAATGTTATCAAATCTGCCAGATATCGAGGAATGCTCACCCGGCTTATCACCAAAACCAGCAATATGCTTTATCAAAGCTGGATATAAGATGTTTTTTATTAAGGTGCTCTTGCCGCTTCCTGAAACACCTGTAACTACAGTGAGCATGGCTAAAGGAAATCTTACATCAATATTTTTTAAATTATGTTCTCTAGCTCCTTTAATATCTATATAATAATCTGAAGTTCTTCTTTGAGAGGGAATTGCAATTTTTTCTTTGCCGCTTAAATATTTGCCCGTAAGCGAATCTGAATTTAAAATTGTTTGATAAGTTCCAAAAGCAACAACAGAACCTCCTAAAGTACCAGCTTCGGGACCAATATCGATAATAGTATCGGCCTCAGACATGATGTCTTCATCATGCTCTACAACAATGACAGTATTACCTAAATTTCGTAAAGTTTTGAGAACATGGATAAGTCGTTCAGTATCTTTTGGATGAAGTCCAATACTTGGTTCATCGAGTATGTACATGGAGCCTACAAGACTGCTACCCAATGAGGTTGCTAAATTAATACGCTGACTTTCACCACCTGACAGTGTATTTGATTTTCTATTTAATGTTAAATAGTCCAATCCTACATTTGTTAGAAAACTTAAGCGATTACTGATTTCAACTAAGAGGCGTTTAGAAATTTGTAAATCGTGTTCGTCAAGTTTCAAATTATTAAAGAAATCAGTCAAGACATTTAATGGCATTTCAACCAATTCAGTAATGGTCGTATTCGCAATTTTCACATAATTAGCTTCGAGTCTTAATCGTTTACCATGACAAATATGACAAATAGTTTTTCCACGATATCGTGAGAGCATAACACGATTTTGTATTTTATAGGCTTTTGACTCCAACTCTGAAAAAAATGAATTCAGTCCTTCAAAATAGTCATTACCAGTCCAAATAAGTCGTTTTTGATGTTTGGTTAATTTAAAAAACGGTTTGTGAATTGGAAAGTTGAATTTATGTGAGTTATTGACTAATTGATCTCGATACCAACTCATACTGTCACCTCTCCATGCATAAATTGCATTGTCATAAATAGATAAACTCGTATTTGGAATTACCAAACTTTCATCGATTCCAATGACATCACCATACCCTTCGCAATTAGCACAGGCACCATAAGGATTATTAAAGCTAAAAAGATGTACATTAGGCTCAACAAATTTGATATTATCTAGCTCAAATCTATTGTTAAAATGTCTAAGCTGGTTGTTAGATAGTGTTTCGATATAACATGCTCCTTTACCTTCAAAGAAGGCCATTTGAACAGCATCAGCTAGTCGATTATAGAAATCTTCATCATGAGTTATTATTATACGATCAACAACAAGTTGAACTTGTTGGTCATCAGTCGCATTTACAGATTCAATTCTAACAACTTTTCCGTTGATTTTAACACGTGAATATCCTTGTTGCTGCAAGGTGTTAAGCTTATTTTGAAGCGTTCGATTTTTTTCCAAACAAATAGGAGCAAGAAGTAATAATCGTTCACCCTCCTCGAAGGTTTTTAAGAAGTTAATAACATCAGAAACCGAATCCTTTTTAACTTCGTTACCTGATTTTGGGGAATAGGTTTTTCCAACTCTTGCGAATAACAGTTTTAAGTAATCATATATCTCCGTAGTGGTTCCAACGGTAGATCGAGGATTCGTGGAATTCACTTTTTGTTCGATTGCTATTGCCGGTGCGATTCCTTTAATATAATCGACCTTTGGTTTGTGCAAACGTCCCAAAAATTGTCTCGCGTAGCTAGATAAGCTTTCCACGTAGCGTCTTTGTCCTTCGGCGTACAATGTGTCAAAGGCTAGACTCGATTTACCTGACCCTGATAAACCAGTAATGACAACCAATTTATTCCGAGGTATTGCAACATCTAAGTTTTTTAGGTTGTGTAAATTGGCACCTTTAATGATGATATTTGTTTTGGGATTTTTACTTAAAATATCTGTTTGCATTTACCTATCACATGAAATAATCATGCGAAGATAACACATCTATTTTTACAATAAAAACGAACAATTTGTCAGTTAAAATGTTAAAAAAAACCAATTCTTTTTGCATTTTAGCAATGAATGTTGTTATATTTGATATGTAAGCAACAGTATTTTAAAACATTAGCCTATCGCATAACATTACTTTTTTAATGATAACCCCAGCATATTTCACTTAAATGTGCATTAAAAGTAATGAAATGAAAAGAGAGCTTACACAGGACGCCGTATTGGTTAGTAATTACATCCAAGGTGACGAAAATTCTTTGTCAATTTTAATTAATCGACACAAACAAAAAATTTACAGTTTTATTTATTCGAAGGTCTTTGATAAGGATATCGCGGAGGACGTTTTCCAGGATACTTTTATTAAAGTTATCCGAACACTTAAATTAGGCAAATATAATGAGGAAGGTAAATTTTTGCCATGGGTGATGCGAATAGCTCACAATCTCGTTATTGACCACTTTAGAAAAAATAATCGCATGCCTAAATTTGATAATAATCGTGACTTCGATATTTTTTCTGTGATAAGTGATTCGTCATTAAATGCTGAGAAAAGTTTGATTAAATCACAAGTAGAGGAGGACGTAAGACGAATTATAGAGGAATTACCTGAGGATCAAAAACAAGTTCTGAAATTAAGAATGTATTGTGATATGAGTTTTAAAGAAATATCTGATAATACAGGTGTGAGTATCAACACGGCACTAGGAAGGATGCGTTACGCATTAATCAATCTCAGAAAAGTCATTGATAAAAATAATATTGTTTTAACAAATTAATTGTGAGTGTATAATAATTGTTGTTTTTTCTCGTTATAATCAAAACAAAAAACAATATTTAAATGGCAAAACTTTACACTGAAAATTTTAAATGTTATGAAACCACTAAACCGAGTGAAGAAACGGTTAAATTTCTTCTGAATTATTCTCAAGCTTTAACTGTTATTGACTGTAGTAAAAATAAATTAAAGTTTGAAGCGCTTTTAAACTAAACTTTGGCGAAAATTAGCCCTGAGAAATCAGGGCTTTTTTGATTTGTAATAATCTTTGATGACTGACTTTCTTCCTACAGTTTTGGTAATAAGGTCTTTGTCTAAGTTCCAACCTCGAGCAGGAGAGAATTCTCTACCATACCAAATTATTTGTAAATGTAAATCATTCCAAAGGTGTCTTGGAAATAATCGTTTAGCGTCTTTTTCAGTTTGTATGACATTTTTCCCGTTGCTCAAATTCCATCGATACATTAAACGATGAATGTGTGTGTCAACTGGAAATGCAGGAATGCCAAAAGCTTGAGACATTACAACACTAGCAGTTTTATGACCAACTGCAGGTAACTCCTCAAGCAGTTCGAAACTTTTAGGAACGTTACCATTGTGCTTGTTAATAAGGATTTTTGATAGACCAAATATCCCTTTGCTTTTCATTGGAGATAAACCAACGGGTTTAATAATTTCTCTTATTTCTTCAACAGATAACTTCACCATATCATAAGGATTATCAGCTTTTTCAAATAATAAAGGAGTTATTTTATTGACACGGACATCAGTACTTTGTGCCGACATTAAAACTGCTATTAAGAGCGTGTAAGGATCTTTGTGATCAAGTGGAATTGGTATTTCGGGATATAACTTATTTAAGGTATTTATAACATATTCTATTTTTTCTTGCTTTGTCATTGGATTATATTTGTGAAAAGTAAAGTTAATAAATATGGAGACATTAAAAGTTGGTGAGAAAGTTCCTAAGTTCGAAGTTAAAGATCAAGAAGGTCGCGCAATTAAACTTAGTGATTACAAAAATAAAAAATTAATTGTTTTCTTTTATCCTAAAGCAAGTACCCCAGGTTGCACTGCAGAGGCTTGTAATTTGAGAGATCACTATGTCATGTTGCAAGAGCGTGGTTTCGAGGTCTTAGGTGTTAGTGCTGACAATGAAAAAAGACAATACAATTTTAGTCAGAAGTACGATTTCCCCTTTCCATTATTGGCGGATACAGATAAGGAGGTAATCACTAATTTTGGTGTGTGGGGTTTAAAAAAATTCATGGGTAAAGAATATGATGGGATTCACAGAAAAACTTTCTTGATTGATGAACATGGAGTTATAACGCACGTTATCGACAAAGTGAAAACAAAAACCCACGCTGAACAAATACTCGAATTAATTTAAGTAGGGGTGTACAAGTTATGTTTTCGAGATCTTAGTTTTTTTGTGTAAAACTTCCTCGGTTTCACAACCAAAAAGACTTTGCTGTTTAATGAGTTTAGCAACACCTTTTGGTAACATTTCTTCCCAACCCGGTTCATTATTTGAAATCATACCTAAAACCGTTCTTGAGAAAATCGAAAGTATATTGGGATCAAAATCGGCGATATCAACAACCTTTCCGTTGTATTTAAAAAACTTGTACAATTCTTTCATCCTTGGATGAACTTTTAAATTCTCACTATTAGTAATGGATCCATCGTCATGCTCCATTGGGTATAGGTAAACACGTAAATCCTTGAAGAATAGTTTTCCAAATGCTTCTAGAATGCCACCGCTCAGATGACGGTAGTATTTTTCATCAAAAATGTCAATAAGATTGTTAACTCCCATTGCTAGCCCCATTCTATTTTTGGAGTATTGTGAAAAATACTCCACAAGTTTATAATATTCTTGAAAATTTGAAATTAGCACAGTTTGTCCCAGAGAGCATAGCAGACGGGCTCTATCCATAAAGTCTTGCTCATCAATTTCTCCTTCTGCTCTTAAGTTTGATAAGGTAATTTCAAAAATAACCTGAGTTTTTTTTGTGTCAACTCGATTTTCTTTGATGAACATATTATATGATTTTTCATACATATCCATATTCACCTTCGTTACTGGTCTAAAACTTCCGCGTAGCGTTAAAATATTTTTTTTGTAAAGGACTCTTGCTGGTAGGACATTATTTCCATCAGGTGCGAACATCACCGCATCAGTCATTTCATTTTTCACCAATTGTAAACTCATTAAACGGTTATCAACTTTTTCAAAGACTGGTCCTGAAAAGTTAATGGTGTCAATTTCAATTTGATCCTTATCTAGATGGTCATATAAATAACGCAATAATTTTTTTGGCTCATTATACTTGTAGTAAGCTCCATAAATCAAATTTGTTCCTAAAATACCTAAAGTTTCTTGTTGTAATCGTGCATCATTTTCCTTAAAACGTAAGTGTAAAACAATATCGTTGTAAGGTTGATCAGGTTCTACTTGATATTTAATTCCAACCCAACCGTGACCTTTAAATTTTTTTGCAAAGTCTATTGTAGCGACCGTATTTGCAAATGAGAAAAATAACTTATTTGGATGTTTATCACGTGAAATTCGTTGTTCAATTAACCCAATTTCATGGTTGAGCATTTTACGTAAGCGAGCCTCTGTGACATAGCGTTTATCACTTTCAATACCGTATATAGAATCACTAAAATCCTTATCATATGCCGACATCGATTTAGCAATTGTTTTCGAAGCGCCTCCAGCACGAAAAAACTGTCTTACTGTTTCCTGACCTGCGCCAATTTCTGCAAAAGTACCGTAAATGTTTTCATTTAGATTTATCCGAAGTGCTTTCTGTTTCAGAGAAGGCACATTTTCGATTTTCATATCTCCTTTTAAGGTAATTTCCATTGACATTTATTGTGTTAAGAATGGTTACAAAGGTATCAAAATAGACACGCAATGAAAAAATAAAGCTTATTTTTGTTTCAAAATTAACACAGTTGAAAATTACGTTTCTTGGTACTGGAACTTCACAAGGTATTCCAGTGATTGGTAGCAAACATCCTGTTTGTTTAAGCAACAATAAGAAAGATAAACGCTTACGCGTCTCCATATTAATAGAGTTAGATGAATGTACTTATGTCATTGATTGTGGACCTGATTTTAGGTATCAAATGCTCCGTGCCAATTGTCATAAAATTGATGCATTAATTTTCACACATGAACATGCAGATCATGTAGCTGGCTTTGATGATATACGACCTTATTGTTTTAGACAAGGTGCTCTTCCAATCTATGCTCATAATCGAGTAATTAATTCTTTGCATGAGCGCTTTGCGTATGTTTTTGAAACTAAAAACCGTTATCCTGGTGCACCTTCAGTGAAAACAATAGTGGTGAAAAATGAGCCTTTTATCTTGAATAATGTCACGGTAACACCTATCAACGCATATCATAACAAATTGCAAGTTTTTGGTTATAGATTTCATAATTTTGCTTATTTGACTGATGTAAAAACAATAGAGATAGAAGAAATTAATAAACTTAAAAATTTGGAGGTGATTGTCGTTAGCGCTCTTAGAATTGAACCACATCATTCTCATTTTAATTTGGAAGAAGCACTCGCATTAATAGCAACAGTAAAGCCAAAAAAAGCCTATTTAACGCATATAAGTCATGCATTAGGATTTCATGATGATGTTGAAAAAACATTACCTCAAAACGTGTATTTGGCTTATGATAATTTACAGATAGAAATAAAGCCAAAAGACTATGAAAAATAAAATATACCTCTACCTCTTGCTATTTACAATTTTATTGGTGATTTTTCAATATGTTAATTCTAAAAATGTTTTTAATTCCTATGAACAAAAGCTAGTTCAGTTAGTAGATCGCGAGCAAGTTTATAAGGATTCGATAGTGACATTGCAAGATGATATTCTTAATCTTAGATATTTTAGTTTAGAACACAATGATGATGCCTTAACCTATTTTGAAAATGATGGTTACGATACCACCGAGCTCATACCTTTCATTAAAGATGAAATTTACAAGCTTAATGAAACAAGGGGCGGTCACCCATTAGTGCCCTATGTTTCAATGACAGAAGGTCGCATGTTGATCAACAAGGTGAAGCTTTTAAATCATAAATGGATTATTGCAGACTTTTCAGATGGTAAGTATTGGGGAGAGTTGTTTATTACCTATGTCATTAATGATGGTGAAAAAATAATATTTAATCTCGCAAAGTCATTTATGTATCCAATAAGAACAAATTAAAGTTTACTTTCGATCCATTTATTAAAAGCGGAAAAATTACGAGGAGATACCCCGTGTCCAATAGGGTATTCTTCATAAACATGTGATATACTTAGTTTATTTAAAATGGCAGGTGTTCGTCGTGCCCATTCTACTGGAATTACTTGATCTTGTGATCCATGAGAACAGTATATATCGAGATTGCTAAAGTCATTATCCACATAGTTTGAAAAATTCAAATCTAAGTTGACATAACCACTAAGGGCGATTACATGTCTGATTTTTTCAGGATAATTCAATGCTATAGAATAACTTAGTATGGAGCCTTGACTAAAACCTAATAATGTGATATTGTTTTTATCGATGGCGTATGTTTGAAGTACCTCATCTATAAATTTAACAATACAATCCCGGGATCTCTTAGCTTGTTCATGATCACTCCACTTTCCTTGTTCTTCATCGAAATTAATAGCGTACCAGGCATTGCCATAAGGTTGTAACTGATAAGGAGCCCTTACAGATATGATACAAAAATTCTCATGAAGTTCTGATGCAAAGGAAAACAAATCATTTTCATCACTGCCATACCCATGAAGCATGAGCATTAATGGCGCATTATTTTTAAGTGCTGAGGCTCTGTAAGTATAAGTTAGCGAAAGATTTGTCATGACATTAATGTCCTACACTTTTAAACAACTTTTGATAAAATTCACCTAAAATTGGTGTCGGATTTGTGCGACCTGTCACGGCTGTTATCAAACCATACGAAAATAAAACACCAAAAAAGACATACCATGATAGAGTTACCATCCAACTATCAAATCCACCAACAATATAGCCTAAAGCGAAAAAGGTTAGCCATAATCCTAATGCTTGACGCAGATGAAAACTTGTAAATTCATTTTTTTTATCATTGTTCAAATAGAAGGCGACAATGGTCCCAATGATGGTACAATAGCTAATGATAGCATTAGATTTACCTTCAGTAATGGTTTTTTCTGTCATTATTAAGTTAATTCTAGTTTGTTGTTGTTTATCGATCCATAAACACGTCCACTTAGCTTGCTCCCCATAAAAATGCTATTTGTTGATTTTGAGGATATATGATTTTTATTAAAAGTATAATCACCCTTTGGATTAAATAAGCTTACGTTAGCCCTATTCCCAATGTCTAAACTTTGAGGAGAGAGACCAAAACGTTTTTTACCTCTAGTAAGCAATTTGATGGCTGTTTTGGTAGAGAAAATTTTATTTAGTGCACCAAATGCAGATTCTAAGCCAATTGTTCCAAAACTAGCATCATTAAACTCTATTTTTTTTAACTCAATGTTTAAAGGATTATGGTCTGAGGTTACCATGTCAATGGTGCCATCTTTTAACCCTGTAATTAAAGCATCTATGTCAGTTGCAGAACGGAGTGGAGGGGTTACTTTAAAATTAGTATCAAAATCGGATAATACGGCGTCAGTAAAAATAAGATTATGAATTGCAACACTACAGGAAACATTTAATTTTTTTCTTTTAGCATTTCTTATTAATTCTACAGAATTTGCTGTTGAAATTGTCGGGATGTGTAATTTGCCATTGGTATATTCAAGCAAAACTAGATCTCTTGCGATTTGTAGCTCTTCAGCAATAGATGGAGCTCCTTTTAAACCAATTGAGGTACTTGTTATATGCTCGTGCATGACACTGTTTTCAGTAAGACTTTTTTCTTGTGGAAACGAACAAATCAAACCATTAAAGCTTTCAACATATTGTAAAGCAACTTTGATGAGATTAGAGCTTGATAACGATTTTTTATAATCACCAAACGCAACTGCACCTGCAGATGTCATATCGAATAATTCTGCCAACTCGTTACCATCGCTATTTTTTGTTAATGCACCAATTGGTAATAAGTCAACAAGACTGTACTTTGACTTGCTTTTTAAAAAATAAACGTCTGAGTGGGTATCAATTATTGGTTGTGTGTTTGCGTTGATGGCAACAGCGGTAAAGCCAGATTTTGCTGCTGTTTTTAGACCATTATTAATCGTTTCTCGTTCTTCAAAACCTGGTTCCCCAAAACAAACACTGCTGTCAAACCAACCCTGAGAAGCGTGTAGGTTATCTTTCGAAATTTCCTTGTAACTGTTTGAATTTTTTATAGAATCTGCGATTTGAGTAATCAATCCATTTTCTATTAAGATGTCTTGTTTTTTATTATGAAAAGCACTTTCCGAATCAATAATTGTAGCAGATTTTATAAGTACATTCATTTAAAATATTTTAAGACGAGTATTTCTAAGACTAGAAATAACAATGCAAAAATAATAAACCATTTCCATAGAGCATGAATTTTATGGTCACTTTTTATATTATTTAATAGTTCTGGTAGTGAATTGCTAACGGTGACGTTGGGATTTAAAGGTAATTTTAAAAAGCGTAATTCACTCTCTAATCGGTTATAATTAAAACTAATCCATTCTAAAGTATCCGATTCTTTTGTGACGGCGTAAGTACCGGATTTTTCTGGAATATCTTGAGTGCTGATGTTTACTTTTTTCGCAAGTACTTGTTGACGGGGAATGATATCAATATCTTTTAATTTGAGTTTTAAAATAGCGTCAGGTTCCATAATCGTACTAATGTCAAACTTATTTTCTTCGCCAATATCAAAGTATAATTTAGGAAGCTTTAAACTTTCTTTACCAAAATTATAAAAACTAGGGACAATTAAAGGTGAATTTTTAAAGTTTGAATTGTTGGAATTTAGTGCTGCAGTAAATATAAATGTATTCTTAGATTGTACAAGAAAGGGTTGTCCATTGTCTAAGTTTAAAATGAAATCATCGAAAGTGTTTAAACGATAGTACTCATTGACAAACGGATATTGAAAATTAGAAATTTCTTCATTAAAAACATTGTCAAATAGTGAGTGTTTATAATTAATAAACGTAAGAGATTTGGGAAGGCTTATTTTATTTATAAATGAGATATCGGCGATATCCCTTAAACTTCGGTTGTAGCTACTTATATCAATATTTTCTGAGGGAATAAGCACGATATAGCCACCATTATTTACAAAGTTTTTTAAGGCATTTGACAATGACAAAGAAATCGAAGATAATTCGTTTAAAACAAGGATATTTTGCTCAGGAATAGTATTAAAATTTAAATTTTTACTCGACACCTTTTGGAAAATAAATTCATCTTCAGTATAAATTCGCTTCAAAAAGTCTGCATCACCGTCATTTATAACCAGAACTTTTATTTTTGAGCGGTTATTAATATTAAAATAAAGTGTGTTGTCATATTGAAGACTCGAATCTTCGATGGTCACAATGCCATTAATCGGAAGGTTTTTTGACACACTAAATGTTGCTGACTGAGTCTCTAAGTCATTGACCACTGATTTTGCAAGAAGTTTATTTTGATCATATAAAGAAATCGGTATGTCGGTCGTGGATTCTGACAAACCACTTAGCTTTACAGTGAGTTCAATATTGGAAGAATTAATTTTTGAAATGTAAGTGGTGTCAATACTTACATTCGTCAATTTTTGTGCTTCTAATTGGACTAAATGAAGATTGATTGAACTGTCTAAGTCCATACGAAATGCTTGTCTCAATTCTTGAAAGTCAGAGATAAAAATTAAATTTTTTAAACTTTTGTTGTTACGACTAAATAAGCTTTTACCCTTTAAAAGTGCCGCGTTATAATCTAACTGGTTATAACTATAGTCAATTTGGAGTAGTTCATTTTTAAGTGTTTTTGATTTTTTGTTTTTATACGTAGCGTTGTTGGTAAATATTACAAGGTCATTATCTATATAGTCAGATGCTAGAATGTCTTGAATAGCTCGTTTTAGAAGCTCTCCCTGAGTTCCTCTCGCTTCCATACTAAAAGAGTTGTCCAAATATAAAACAGTTTCTACAGGACGTGCAAGGTCATTGTTTTGACTGCGATAAGGTTCTGAAAATGCAAGAATAATAGCCGCATAAAGCAGCAATCGAATTAAAAGAATTAACCATTTTTTAAGTTGAGAACTTTTTCTAGTTTGGATGGTGACATTTTTCAGAAAAGCCACATTTGTAAAAGCTGTTTTCTGAAATTTTCTTAACTGAAATAAATGTATCAGTATGGGGATAACAAGCAGAAATAACGTATAAAGAATTTCAGGATATTTAAACTGCATTGAAAAATTTATTTGTCAAATATAAATAAATGCAAACTTATAAAATGAAATGTTTTAGAACAATTTCTTAGAATTTATGTCATATTTAGCAAAAGAAAATATAATCTTCTATCGGTTTCATATGATGATGTTTTAGATATTGCTGAATATTCTTTTGAGCTTCACGATTTGCAACAGTAATGATACTTTGAGGATTAGCTATCATTTTTAATGATTCAAAACTTTGAAGCTTGATGCCATAAATGTTTTTATCAATTTTTTTTGGATTATCACATATCCAGTAAAAGGGAACATTGTTTCTAATAAAAAAACTTGCAGCTTTTTTCCCTTTTTTACCGGCACCCCATATGACGAGTGATTTATTTACATTATAATCCAACTTTAAAAAATAAAATAATTTAATCTTTAAAAGATTTTCCTGAGAATAATTTTTCTGAACGCGCGAAGATCGATTCGCATAATCTCGCCAATAATGTATAATGTCAGATGATTGAATACATATTATTTTATTTCTGTAAAGACGAAAAGCTAAATCGTAATCTTCAGGATAAATCGATGAATCAAATCCACCACATTTATCAAAATCCTCTCGGTACAACATCCAGCATGGTGATGCAATCGTACATTCTTTATAAATTTCAGTAAAGTTTAAACCTTTTAATGTTAATTTGTTTAGCCAAGTTTCGTAAGTTAAAAATCCATCATTAATTCCTGAATCAGAAAAATATTTTACCAAACCCAAAGAGACATGTCCTTTACCGTATCGTCTCAAGGAGTTATGCAATACCTCTAATTTATTTGTAGACATAACATCATCACTATCCATTCTGGTAATAAATTCACCCTTACTTTTCTTGTAAGCTAATTGTAAGGCGTCAATGATACCAGAACCAATATTCTTATGTAATTTAATTCTAGAATCATTTTTTGAGAACTCTTCTACAATGGTATAGCTCTCATCAGTTGAATGATCATCTACAATAATCAATTCCCACTGTATATATGATTGATTTAAAATAGAATGTAAGCAGTCAGCAAGGTACTTTGAAGTGTTTTTAAAAGGAACAAGAATACTAATCAACGCGGTCAATTATTTGATGAAATTTATGAGACTAATTTCAGCAGAGTGCACATTGAGACGGTCATCTTTACTTGTCCAAGCCATATAAATTTTATTGTCATGAAGTGCCATTCTTGGAAAACCACTAGATCGAGTGTTTGTAGTTTCTGAAACGATTAATGGATCCGAAACCTGTCCTTGTTGTGTAATATTATGTAATAATATTTCCGAAGTTCCATCATTGTTATTCATCGAGCTTACAATAGCATTTCCATTATCTAACAGTACAACGTCTAATCGCCCCATAGTTGAACTTCTAATTATTTCGATGGGCTGGTTGAAGGTGTTACCACTGTTATTCGAGAAAGCAATATTTACTGTGGGTATGCCATTCGCCATCGTAAACCAAGAAACGGCCACCAGATTGTCTTTAGCTGATATGGCAGGACCATTCACAGGACAACCTGCAATATTCCAATTGTCATTAAAAATTGGTTTTGGCTCAGTCCATAAATCATTATTTTTTTTGGCGTAATAAATATCTCTAATTTCAGTGTCTGTGCGATTTCTATAAACCACAATTGGACCTTCTTTTGTCATCGCCATATCTGTTTGACAACAGTCACAGACACTGCTATCAATTAAATATTCTTCTAGTAAAGTACTTTTAGAATTAATAAGTGCACCTCTTAAGGTCATTCTCTTTGAAATTGTTGAATCATTATCTGCTAGAGCATATTGTCTTCCATCTAGCCAAAGTGCCATGTATGTATCATCATCTACAGCCAATTTACTAACAAATCCATGTTCAGTATTGGTATTGTCGTTGTGTGGCTTAAATGATTTTTGCCAAGATTCTCCTCCATCTATTGACTGAGTAATCTTAACGTCATAAGCATAAGTATCGTCAGCACTTTTTTCTAAGTAATGTGCGGTTATATTGGATGATCCAAACGTGGCTATTGATGGGAAATCAGCCCAATTGACAAACCACATATCACCTTTAGCAATTAAATTAGGTACAGACCAACCATTGTTGGTGATTTTTGAAAATCGCAAAGCACTTTTATTGGTTTCATCATTTTCAACCCAGCTAAGGTATAAATCACCTGTTTCTGAATGATGTAAATAGGGTTCAGAGTTATTAATTCCTGAAGTTGGAACCTCAAGAGTAATTAATTTTTCGTGAGGTGTTGACACGCAAGAATTAAAGATAAGAAAGCTTCCAATGCATAACCATATTGAAAGCTTTCCGTAAAAGCTAATATTTCGCAGGCTTACCATTTGCAGCTGATATTTTAAGAAAATCTCGTAAATCTTCGTTTGCACTAATCAAATCTTCATTTCTTAAATACATCATATGACCACTTCTGTAGCCTTTAAAAATCATACGATTTTTCATTTTACTACTAGGGTCAATTTGAGAAAGCGTATATTTTGCTGTAAAGTAAGTAGTGGCTCCATCGTAATAACCGGATTGATTAAGCACATGTAAATAGGGGTTTGTTGCCATGGCTTTTCTCAAGTCATCCCGCGTTGTATTGTTGTTGTTATCCCAAGGATGAACAGGACCAAACATATTGTATTTGACATCAGTATCAAATTTCAATTCCTTTTTTATGTAATGATTTATCGCTGGTGTAAATGAATGCAACCATGATGTCAGTTCTGGGCTGTAATCCGGACGAATACCAATTTCAGTCTTGTCAACACCTAAATATCTCGAATCTAAGCGTCCTAAGGTTTGACCGGTTTTATCTCGTAACAAGTCTTTCCAGAAAAAATTATTTGGAACTACTAAATTATGCTGTAAAATTGCTTTTTTACTTAAACCTGTATATTCAGCGTACTTTTCAGCCACACTTTCACGTTCTTCCTCTGAAATGAATCCTCCTTTAGCAATCGCAGGCATTAATTTGTTTATCGCATAATCTTCGACCTCAGGTAACATGTCAGTTAAATCTTTATTTTGGAGATGAGATGGTAACATATTATGATACCAAGCAGCTGCAGTTTTATAAGGTAAATCAAGAGCATTATACTCAGGTTGACCATCTGTATTATAGGCATTATAATCTGCCGGTGACACTAAGATGACACCATTTAAGTACATCCATTGAGAACTTTGTAGTTCATTTGATAAGCCCATAACTCTGGTGCCTCCATAGCTTTCACCGATGATGTATTTTGGAGATTCCCAACGGTTATGACGAGAGACAAAGGTATTAACCCATTCGGCTAAATACTTGATGTCTGCATTAATCCCAAAAAATAATTTTTTATCGGGCATTTCTCCTTTATCATTTGGAATCATTCTTGAATAACCGGTATTAACAGGGTTGACAAAAACAATATCAGCCACATCAATAATCGAATTTGGATTACTTTTAAATCCATAAGGTTGCACGGGATTGCCTTCAGCATCAATATTTAATATTCTAGGTCCCGTATAAGCCATATGCATCCAGACAGAGGCAGAGCCTGGTCCTCCATTAAAAGAAATAATTAAAGGCCTATTTCCTATGTTTTTTATATTATTTCTCGTGTAATAGGTGTAATAAAGAGAAGCATGTGGTACTCCTTGTTCATTCCATACCGGCTGCATACCAGTTTCAGCGGTGTAGGAAAAATTTTGACCTTTGACAGTAATATTATGGGTTGTTACAACCATCGTATCAACAGGAATTGTGCGATTTTGGGTGTAAGAAACGAAAGTTCCGAAAACGAATAGAAAGATAAATTTTTTCATGAGTGCATGTTTTTGATGTTTAATAGGTTTAAAGGTAAATGATTTTAATAAATAATATGAAAAAATTACTAATTGTTCATGTACATCATTTATAAATCTATGAATATTAAATTTTTTGCCAGAGAGATCACTGATGCAAAGCAAAAACATTAGATTTTTTCTTAATAATAAGTCACAAGAACATGTTCGTAATACACTACATTTTTGTAAATAATTCAAATGCTATTTTGCGCAAAGGTATGAGGTTAATAAACATTAGAATCCTTCAAACACACCCAATCCAAACAATGCAAAATCATATTTTACAGGATCATTTGAGTCAAATTCCCTAAGAGAAATATCTAATTCTTGCAACGCTTTTGCATCATTTTGTTTTCGTTTAATAAGCTTGAGTTTTCTGGCTACATTACCAGAATGTATATCTAGTGGACAAGACAATTGGCTAGGAGAGAGGCTAGTCCAAATACCAAAGTCAACACCGGTTACGTCTTGTCTTACCATCCATCTTAAAAACATATTAATCCTTTTGGCTGCTGAGTTTTTGAAGGGGTCACTGACATGTTTTTCTGTTCTTTTTTGATGCGGAAGTTCAAAAAACACTTGTTTAAAATGATGAATGCTCACTTGTAATGAATGTTTGTCTGCAAATTTTGAAAAAACAGCTTCTAATCCTCCATGTTTGCTATATATATGACGCAAGCATTTAATAAATTGTATAAAGTCTGTACCATTAAAAGTCCTATGAACAAAAGGATACAACTTTTCCAAATCTTTAGCTTGGTAGTTCATTATAAAATCATGAGGAGCTTGTTCTAACAGTTCCATCATTTTTAGTGAACTTTTGATGATGCTTTTTCTGTTTCCCCAAGCGATGGTGGCAACAAGAAAAGCAGCTATTTCAATATCCTCTTTCACTGTAAATTCATGAGGAATTTGAATCGGATCACTTTCAATAAATTTAATGTTATTGTATTTTACGGTCTTCTCATCAAGAAAATCTTTGAGTTCAGTTTTCGTAAGTTGTGCAACAAGACTAGTCATTTAGAATAGTGCCATCTAACATTGTTAGTTTTCTATCAGCCATATCTGCTAATTCACGATTGTGGGTAACGATGACGAATGTTTGTCCAAATGTGTCACGAAGTTTAAAAAACAGATTGTGTAAATTTTCTGCAGATTCACTATCCAAGTTGCCTGATGGTTCATCTGCAAATATGATTTTAGGATTATTTATTAAAGCTCTTGCCACAGCGACACGTTGTTGTTCACCCCCTGAGAGTTCATTTGGTTTATGATTATATCTTGATGATAATCCTAAAAAATCAAGTAATTCTTTTGCTTTAGACTCTGCTTTAAACTTATCCGTCCCTTTAATGAAAGCAGGAAGGCACACATTTTCTATCGCACTAAACTCTGGTAATAATTGATGAAATTGAAAAATAAACCCAAGTGTTTCATTTCTAAACTTGGACAATTCTTTTTCTCCCAATGTATTTACAGCGGTATTATTAATTGTAAGTGAAGCATCGTTCGAATTAGAAACCTGATCCAAAGTTCCTAAAATTTGCAATAAAGTTGTTTTACCTGCACCAGAAACTCCAACAATAGAAACGATTTCTCCTTGCTTAATGTGTAAATCAACTCCTTTTAACACGTGTAAATCATCAAAGTGTTTTTGAATATTTTTTGCTTGAATCATATGTTGAAATTTAGCTTAAAAAAACAATAATGCAAAATAATATGTCATGATAAAAAATCAGAACTTTCAGTTAAGGGGAAGCAAGGATTGAATCATCTTTCTGAAACAGCTCTTTCATGGTGTTGTAATCTAAAAAATAGACCATTTTTATTGAAAATGTGTGTTGTATGTTTTCATTAAATAAGTCAGTTAAACTGTCACTAAAAGAATCCTGTGATTTTGATGTTGAATTAAATAATTGATTTCTATACAGTGCAACCAATTGACTTCCTGGTGCGAATTGCCATTCGTAACTCAAATCAAAATTCCAAATATTAAAGTTTCTATTTGGATCTAAATCCAAGCCTGTAATTGTATAATTATCATCACGTGATTGTGAGCCGTCTAATTCGAGTAAATACAAATTCTCATCATTGGTAGCTGTTGACCAATAATTACGAAACGACAACCGTAGTGCGTTTAAAGAATTAAAATTATAAATACCTGATATAGAGTTTTCAATAGTTTTTTGATTTCTTTCTGAAAATATAATATCGTCGTTATCTAGTTGGGTTACAAAACCTCGACTACCAAATTTCCGTTGGTATTCAATATCATATTCTAGTGTAAATTTATCATTGAAACGAAATTCAGGCCCAAACCTTACGCGGTATTCTTTGAAGTCAAAATTTTTATCAATGATTGTAGCATAACTGAAATTACCGCTTGATGAAAAGGCTTTGTTACTATTGGTGTAAAAATAAGTTCTACCACCAACAAAATTTTTAAATGTGTAAAATCGATCATTTTCCTGATCTCGTGGTTCAAAATAGTCTTTTTGTTCACCTAAAGAAGCTTCAATATTTCCGCCTATATACATTAAGCTTTTGGTTCTAGTATTAATGCTTATCTCTATGTTATTTCCTGTATAATCATTGTTGCTGTACCTCCAATTTAGTTCGCTTTCTAAACGGATATTAAAGCTATTTAGCAGACCTTTTGGCTCAAATGTTTGGTATCTAAAATTAGTCTCAAGACTTTTAAAATTATTACGTGTCGAAAAACCCATATCATTAACATTATAAGAATTGTCGCGAATAGTACCCTCTAATCCATATTGAAATGTACCACTTATTTTACGCAAACTAAATCCAGCATCAAATCCTATGTCAGTATTCGACATTTCATTGATAGCACTTATTTTTCCTTGACCGCTAAAGTTATAAGTATTTGTCTTATCAGTGAGGCTCATGAGTAGTGCTGTGGCATTGGCATCTCTGAAAGACCCCTCTCGTGTAACGTTGGTATTGATGACTGATACTGAAGAATTTTGATTAAATTGTTGGTCCAAGACAATGATATTATAATTAGCAAAAGGCTCAGTTGTTCGATTCCGGTAGGTAATCGTAGAATCTATTTTTTGATTATTGGTATCATAAGAAAAGGATGTTTTTTTTATCCGTGCTACTGTTTTTTCTGTTATTGCGTTGAAGACACCAATGCCCAATCCATTTTTATTACGTCCTGATATTTTTATGGCATTAAGCATCTTAACACTGCTTGGATTGTCAACAACCTCTTCCACGACTTCATCAGTTTCAATTAAGTCATCATCAACAGAATTCCTCTCTATTGGGGAGTTTCCAATACGTCTTGAATAAAATAAATCACCTTTACTAAATAAATTTATTCCTTCCTTAAAAAATTGTCGCTGCTCATCAAAACGTTGTTCAAATGGACCAAGGTTTAACTCAATATCATCAAAAGCAGCTTGACTAAAATCTGGAACAAGTGTTGCATCTAATGTAAAACTTTCTGTAATTCCATACTTTAAGTCCATGCCAAAACCAACATTGTTAATTGGTATCTCTCCCTTCTCTGAAACAGCAGTAAATGAAGTAAATGGGTAAAACATGAGCCTTGTCGGAGGAGAAATATTATTTAAACCTTTTAAAAGACCATCATAAAGGCCTTCGTTACCTACAGTTCTGTCTATGGAATTCCAACTGTAGTCAAGCCCCTCTTTTCTAAATTTGCGAAAAAATTGAATTCCCCATGTTGCATCTTCTCGATTTGCAAAGCGAAGCGCAGCGTAAGGGATTTTCATTTCAACAATCCAACCGTCTTCAACAAATTTTACTGAACTGTCCCAAACAGCATTCCATCCTCTATCTCCTCTTGGACCAGGACCCCCGCCGCGACGACCACTAGCCCCTCCGATTATATCTACCTGAGTTCCTGAGCTCAAAACATAGAACTTAATGTTATTTTGTGCATCATTGTTTGGGTTAAAGGTCACGCCAAAATAGTCTGCTTGCCCAAAATCATCACGTGGAGAAAATACTTTCAATATGTTTTCTGGACGATCGTGTAGGTAGGCAGATATATAAATAGCTTTATCATCGTAGGTCAATTTCACTGCTGTCCTTTGATACTCTTTAGCAGAGACCTTCATTTCGGGATTATACTGGACAAAATCTGTGGCTATATTTGAGGCTGTCCAAGCGGTATCGTTTAAAACTCCATCTATTTTTGGAGGATTATCAGTCTTTTTTATTGTGTAAGTTTTTTTTTCTTGTGCATCAAGACACATATTGAAGCTAAGAATAAAAAGTAAGGCACAACTAAACCGAGCTATACAAGTCATGCGCGACATACATTGTAAAAGCAACTAATTTTGTTAAAATCGCTTGAATTCATAATTTCAAATCTACTATTCGTATTAATTCTATTGTCATAAGTAAATGTTAAAAAAAACCAGTCATATTTGGAGTTTGAAGCGACCTTCTGAAACATCTAAAGTGGACGTAACATGATTCAAAAAAATGCAAGTGTTGCTGCAATTGTAAATGTTATTGGAATGAAAAATCACTATTTAGAATGAGAATGTTGTTCAGTAATATTTAAAATAATGGTGTGACAAATAATGTTTGGTAAGGCAGCTCTTACAAAGTAATCTGTAAGTGTTGTTGTTATTTTTAATCAGCCTTTAATAAATTTGCCAAATCCCATACGTTTTGCAAATCGTTTTAAGAAATTTTTAAAAAAAAGTGATTGACCAAATAGCCAAGCAAAGGAAATCAGGAGTATTTGATAACAGATAAGACCTATGACCACATAAAGTATCCAATAAATGATTTCATTTAAATTCGTTTTTGTAATACCTATGAACGCCATAACGGGTTTACTCACAAACACAGAAGATGACCCTGTAATTGCAAAGACAATAAAAATTCGAATCATTTCCCACCGATACGTAACAACCCATTTATTTTCAAGTCGCTTAAAACAAAACAGAAAGAATTTTAATAAGAGCGCGTAAATAACAAGACTTGTTGTTATCAAAAAAAACAAATCAGATGGGTTTTGCCTGTCAAAAATAGTACTTGCCAACTTGTACGAACTGTAAAGTAGCAAGACGGTACCTAAAAAAGGAAAAAACAACTGCCAATTATGTTGAATTTCCCAGCGTGTTTTAAATTTTTGCATAAAACTAAATTCTTTGCAAATATACAACTGAAATTAAATTTTGGGAAGTATTCCTGATAATTGTTGTTCATGTCGTAATTGAAAATAAATAAAGTAATTGTAAAGCTTATAATTTACTTCATAACCGTATTTTAAATGGACGTTGTAATTAATTTGCATTTCATACAAATGTGCATATAGTGCTGAAGCTTGTAGTACGCGACGATTCCATTCTGACACGTAAACTTGATTTCTGCCTTCAAGAAATTCTAAAGAATAATAACCTGATGGTTTTGCCATCCGTTCTAGCCATGAGCCAAATCCCGGTTCTATAATCATGATGTCGTAGGTGAGAGAATCATGAGAGATTTTAATAGTATCTTGAGCCGCTACTGCTGTCTCGACAGATTTACTTGTTTGAATTTGATTCGTTTTACACGTCGTGACAATAAGTGTCAGAAGGCATATCAGAAATGCTTTGATGAACAACTTTTTTGAGTGTGAGTTTCCGATAATCAATTGTGATTTCATTTTCTATCAAGGGCACAACTACTGTTTTTACAGAGAAGAGTAATCATGCTTAGTTAGACATTAAACTAATGATTTGAGAAGCCAATTCTTCTCCAATTCTATCTTGAGCTTCATTTGTTGCCGCACCAATATGAGGTGTCAATGATATTTTGTTATTCATTAAAACTTGAACTGCTGGAGTTGGTTCTTCTTCAAAAGTATCTAAACCAGCAAAGGCAATTTTATTTGATTTTAAAGCCTCGATTAAAGCTACTTCATCGATAACACCACCTCTCGCAGCATTTATAATACCAGATCCCTCTCTCATGAGATCCAATTGTTTTTGCCCTATGACATAGTCTTTTTGAGCTGGAACATGTAGGGTGATAAAATCTGAATGTTTTAGAACCTCTTCCATCGGTTCCGTCTCAATGTTTATATTGATAAATTGGCCATTGTAAAATTCCACTTTTATGGTTGCATCTCCTACAAATTTATCACTAGCGATTACTTTCATGCCAACACCCAAGGCAATCTTAGCCACTTCGCGACCAATTCTACCAAAACCTATAATGCCTAAAGTTTTTCCTCTTAGCTCTGTTCCTTTGGCATAACTTTTTTTGAGGGCTTTAAATTTGGTATCACCGTCTAATGGCATATTTCTATTCGAATCGTATAAGAATCGAGACCCACCATAAAGGTGGGCAAATACTAATTCAGCTACAGAGTTAGAAGATGCTGCGGGTGTATTGATAACGTGAATGCCCTTTGAACGCGCATAGTCAACATCAATATTATCCATACCAACACCTCCTCGACCAATAATTTTAATTGAAGGACATGCGTCTATGAGATCTTTTCTAACAGTTGTTGCACTTCTTACAAGGATGACATCGATGCTATTTTCATTAATGTAGTTGGTTAGCTGCTCTTGAGCCACAGTTGTTGTGAGAACTTCAAAATTTGCTCTTGTTAAGGCGTCTACGCCATTTTGAGATATACCGTCGTTTGCTAAAACTTTCATTTGTTATGCTTTATTTTCTAATTCACTCATTATTTCTACTAAGACTTGAACGCTCTCGAGTGGTAGTGCGTTATACATAGAGGCTCTATATCCACCAACACTTCTATGCCCATTGATGCCATTGATACCAGCACTATGACACATTGTTTCAAATGTCTCTTTTAAATCATCATTAGTTAATGTGAAAGTAGCATTCATCATGGATCGATCTACCTTACTAGAGTACCCTTTAAACAATGGATTTAAATCAATTTCAGAATACATTAAACGAGCTTTCTTTTCATTTTCCTTTTCTATAGCTTCAATCCCTCCTAAATTTTTTAGCCACTGCAACGTCAACATTGAAGTGTATACCGCAAATACAGGTGGTGTATTAAACATACTACCTTTATTCATATGTATTTTATAATCCATCATGGATGGAATGTGTCGCGATACTTTTCCCAAAACATCTTCTTTGATTACTACGAGAGTTGTCCCCGCTGGACCCATATTTTTTTGAGCTCCTGCATAAATAATATCAAATTTCGAAAAATCTAATTGTCGGGAAAAAATATCACTACTCATGTCACAAACCATTGGGATTGGACAATCTGGAAATTCTTTAATTTGAGTTCCAAAAATTGTGTTGTTAGAAGTACAGTGAAAATAGTCATACTCCTCAGGGATATCAAATCCTTTCGGAATATAGTTGTAATTACCACTTTTAGAGGACGCTACTTCGTAAATATCATCATATATTTTTGCCTCTTTAATAGCTTTATCACTCCATGTTCCTGTGTTTAAATAACCAGCACGTTTTTCAAGTAAATTTAATGCTACCATTAAAAATTGTGTACTAGCACCACCTTGAAGAAAGAGTGCTTTATAGCCTTTACCTTCTAGGCCAAGAAGTTCTATAGCGAGACTTCTTGCTTGTTCCATTACATCTACAAATTCTTTACTGCGGTGAGATATTTCAATAAGCGATAACCCACTATTATTAAAGTCCATTACAGCTTCAGATGCTTTGATAATTACCTCTTGAGGCAATATACAAGGGCCTGCACTAAAATTATGCTTTTTCATTGTTATGAATAAAAATTATTTTTAAAAAGGTAAAAGTCTGAAATATTAGTCAATTAAAAACTAATAAAATGATAAAATTGTCATCAAATTTTTAACAAAAATTCAATTGTATCAACATTATCTGCAAAGTCCCACAAATTAGGTGTTTGAGTACAGCCAAATTTTATTTCTGAATCTAAAAAATTTGAGGCAACTACGCATTGAATTTTAGTGTGGTCCTTATTTAGTCTCTTTTTAAGTGTTTTTTTCGAATCATAAAATTCATAAAATAGGGTAGCGATAGGTGAAGAATAACGATGATCCTCTTTAAGCATCAGAAATCCATTTTCTAACATGTCAAATTCACTCATTAAATAAACAGCTTTGTTGTAATCATAATTATTGGCATATTTTGACTGATTTATGATTGGATGCCAACTATAAATGGACTGGAAAAAATCTTTAAAGTCATAAGATTTAGGAACAAATAATTTTGATACATTTCTACATCCTAGCCCATAATATCTAAAAATATCAATTGACAAAGCCTCTAAATCGTTCTTGGTTTCATTTCCATTTAAAACCGCAACAGAATTTCTATTATTTCGAATAATAGATGGAACCTCTCTAAAATAGTATTCAAAATAACGCGCAGTGTTATCACTTCCAGTAGCAATAACGGCATCAAAATCTTTTAACTGTCCATCGACAAATGTGATTTTTGATTTGAAACCCGGCTCAACAATCTCTAAATATTTTGCTATTAAGGGCAATAATTGTTTGTCGTTTGTTGCTTGTTTTACCACAACATTGTGACCAGAAATAAGTACTGAAAAAAAGTCATGAAATCCAACTAATGGAATATTTCCTGCCATAATGATGGCGACATTTTTACAAGATATTGAAGTCATGTCATACTTTAGTATAAAGGTATTAATATTACTGTAAGTCAATTGATTAGACCAACCTTTTAAAGAGTATATTAAATTATCTTTCGTAAACCAGCCATTGGTTTCTTCTGCTAATTTTAGTTGATGTTTAAAACCATCAAAAAACAAATCATTGTATTTTACAGAGCTATCTTTAACGGGATCTATTTGTTCAAATTGAGTTAGAAACTTTCCTAATTCTACAAATGCATTTATTCTCTTTTCTAATTCCATTTACGGTTTGGTTATGAATTGTTTTGGAGTTATTTTTGCAGCTGCAAATTTAAGCAAACTAAAACGAATAAAAGTTATGGCAATCATAATTACTGATGAATGTATTAACTGCGGGGCGTGTGAACCAGAATGTCCTAATACAGCCATTTATGAAGGTGCTGATGATTGGAGATACAATGACGGTACCAGTCTAAAGGGCAGTATCATATTACCCAATGGTAAAGCTGTGGATGCAGATGAGGCTCAACAACCCATAAGTGATGAACTTTATTACATTGTGCCTGATAAGTGCACAGAATGTAAAGGTTTTCATGAAGAACCTCAATGTGCTGCTGTATGTCCAGTAGATTGTTGCGTACCTGATGATAATTTTGTTGAAACTGAAGACACATTGTTAGGAAAACAACGATTCATGCATCCTGATGAATAAAGAGGCATAATAGATATCTTTCAAACAAATAATTTATAATTTACAAATTGAAATCTTTATGAAAGCAGGTATTGTAGGATTACCAAATGTCGGAAAATCAACACTCTTCAATTGTTTATCGAATGCCAAGGCGCAAAGTGCCAATTTTCCCTTTTGTACCATAGAGCCAAATATAGGGGTTGTTAATGTTCCTGATTTAAGACTTCAAAAATTAGAGTCATTAGTGAACCCAGAGCGTGTTATACCAGCAACTGTCGAGATTGTAGACATAGCGGGCCTAGTAAAAGGAGCAAGTAGAGGGGAAGGTTTGGGAAATCAATTTTTGGCAAATATTCGAGAAACAGATGCTATTTTACATGTTCTGCGATGCTTCGATAATGAGAACATTATACATGTTGACGGTAATATCGATCCAATACGTGACAAAGAGACCATTGATATTGAGCTACAACTCAAGGATTTGGAAACAACAGATAAAAAATTAGAAAAGGTAAATCGCACTGCTAAAACAGGAAATAAAGAGGCTCAAAAAGAACAAGCGATACTTCAAAAAATTAAAGACGCTTTAGAAACAGGTATGTCGATACGAGCTCTTGAATTTTCGACTGAAGATTATGAAATGTACGTAAAACCACTTCAATTTATCACAGATAAACCTGTAATGTATGTGTGTAATGTTGATGAGCGCTCTGCTATTTCGGGAAACCATTACGTCGATAAAGTTCGTGAGGCCGTCAAAAATGAACATGCAGAAGTTTTGGTACTAGCTGTAGGGACTGAAGCGGATATTAATGAACTTGATGACTATGAGGAACGCCAAATGTTCTTACAAGACATAGGTTTAGAAGAACCTGGTTCTGCAAAACTTATTCGATCGGCTTATAAATTACTCAATCAGCAAACTTATTTCACTGCAGGAGTGAAAGAAGTAAGAGCATGGACAATTGATATTGGTGCAACTGCTCCTCAAGCAGCAGGAGTCATTCATACTGATTTTGAAAAAGGATTCATTCGAGCGGAAGTTATTTCTTACACAGATTACACCACTTATGGGAGTGAACTAAAAACGAAAGAAGCAGGTAAAATGAAAGTAGAAGGAAAGCAATATATCGTAAAGGATGGTGATGTCATGCATTTTCTGTTCAACGTGTGATTTTTTTTACTCATCTCTTGTGAGGCCAATGTTCTCAACAATAAGCCTTATTTTTTGTTAATTACTTTGTAGTTTCTGAGTTTCTTTTTTTGGAGCGTTATGCTATATTAGCATCCTATCAATTTTTTAAGTTTTTATGTCTCAAGAAACTAAATATACAGAAGATAATATTCGTTCGCTCGATTGGAAAGAGCACATCAGAATGCGTCCCGGAATGTATATTGGTAAATTAGGTGATGGGTCTTCTCCTGATGACGGTATTTATATTCTTGTGAAAGAAGTTCTCGATAACTCAATCGATGAATATGTAATGGGTGCTGGGAAAACAATCGAAATTTCTATTCAAGGTAACAAAGTCATCATTAGGGATTATGGTCGTGGCATACCTTTAGGGAAGGTTGTTGACGTCGTTTCTAAAATGAATACAGGAGGTAAATATGATTCAAAAGCATTTAAAAAGTCAGTTGGGCTAAACGGTGTTGGAACGAAAGCCGTAAATGCGTTGTCTACATTTTTTAGGGTAGAATCCACAAGGGATAATAAGTCTGCCTCAGCAGAATTTCAACAAGGGAATTTAACGAATGAGGAGTTACTTGAAGATACTTCTAGACGAAAGGGGACTAAAGTTTCTTTTATTCCTGATGAGAGTATATTTAAAAATTATAAATACCGCAATGAGTATGTCGCAAAAATGCTTAAAAACTATGTGTATCTAAACCCCGGTTTGACCATTGTTTTTAATGGTGAAAAATTCTTTAGTGAAAATGGTTTAAAGGACTTATTGGGAGATGCCATAAAAGAATCTGATTTACTGTATCCAATAATTCATTTGAAAGGTAATGATATTGAAGTGGCACTCACACATAGCAAAACACAATATAGCGAAGAATATCATTCCTTTGTAAATGGACAAAACACGACACAAGGGGGAACACATTTGGCAGCTTTTCGCGAAGCCCTGGTAAAAACTATTAGAGAATTTTATGGAAAGTCTTATGAGGCTTCAGATATTCGAAAGTCTGTTGTTACGGCTGTATCAATTAAAGTCATGGAGCCTGTTTTTGAAAGTCAAACAAAAACAAAATTAGGGTCAACAGACATGGGAGGGGATCTCCCAACAGTGAGAACTTACATTAATGATTTTTTAAAGACACAGCTTGATAACTTTTTACATAAAAACCCCGATACAGCAGAAAAAATTCAACGTAAAATTTTACAAGCAGAGCGAGAACGTAAAGAGTTATCCGGAATAAGAAAACTGGCGAAGGATAGAGCTAAAAAAGCAAATCTACACAACAAAAAGTTACGAGACTGCCGTGTTCATTTTGGAGACACGAAAAATGAGCGTAACCTTGAAACAACATTGTTTATAACAGAGGGTGACTCTGCTTCAGGAAGTATCACTAAATCTAGAGATGTGAATACTCAAGCTGTTTTTAGCTTAAAAGGAAAACCTTTAAACTGCTATGGTTTGAGTAAAAAAATTGTGTATGAAAATGAGGAATTTAATCTTTTACAAGCAGCATTAAATATTGAAGAGTCTCTTGAGGATTTACGTTACAACAATGTAGTTATTGCAACAGATGCTGATGTTGATGGCATGCACATTAGGTTGTTATTAATAACCTTTTTTCTTCAATTTTTTCCCGAAGTGATAAAAGAAGGTCACCTTTATATTTTACAGACGCCTTTATTTCGAGTTAGAAACAAAAAAGAGACCATTTATTGTTACTCAGATGATGAACGAAAAGAGGCAATTGAAAAACTTAAACCAAAACCCGAAATTACAAGATTTAAAGGACTTGGAGAGATTTCCCCCGATGAATTTGTCCATTTTATAGGTGAAGATATACGATTGGATCCAGTAATGCTCGATAAAGACATGTCAATTGAAGAATTGTTGTCATTTTATATGGGTAAAAATACCTCAACACGTCAAGAGTTTATAATAAATAATTTGAAAGTAGAGTTAGACTTATTGGAGGATGCGAACAAATAATGCAAAGGTTAAAAGTGTCATTATATCGGTATATTTTATTATTGTGATATGCATCATATTGTGGGTGACATTGTTTAGTACATTTTCAATTTTTTTTGAAAATTCTAATTGGACGTTTGTCATCGTTAGTGTTTTTTTAGTTGCGATATTTTGGTTTACCCATAAAGTATCGAAATATTTTGAATACGATAGTGATGGTCTGAAGGTCGTTTTAATCAATAGGGGATTGTTACTATCGGATGTTTTTAACTATCGAGAACATAAATTAGAAATAAAAAAGAAGTATTTAAAGGGGTATAAATTTACAAACTATCGTGTATATAAAAATCTAAAAATATATACAACTGATCGTTACGGACATCAAAAGAAGGAGTCTTTCAATGTGTCACTTGTAAATAGAAAAAAGAGAAAATATATTAAACAATCTTTGAGTAAAATAATTAAAGAAAACAGAAAATTAAAGTCGACAATTAATGATTGATCAAAATGATGATTTATTAAAAGAATCTAATGAAAATGATGAGACCATCACGAAAGTGACTGGTATGTATAAAGATTGGTTTCTTGATTATGCATCTTATGTAATACTTGAACGCGCCGTGCCTGCCATTGAAGATGGTTTTAAGCCAGTGCAGCGTCGTATAATGCATTCAATGAAAGATTTAGATGATGGTAGGTATAATAAAGTGGCCAATATTGTGGGACATACGATGCAATATCATCCCCATGGAGATGCGAGTATTGCTGATGCCATGGTGCAAATTGGTCAAAAAAACTTATTGATTGACACACAAGGAAATTGGGGTAATATTTTAACAGGTGATAGAGCAGCAGCTTCGAGATATATTGAGGCAAGAATCTCAAAATTTGGTTTGGATGTAGTGTTTAATCCAAAAATCACTGAGTGGCAGGCTTCCTATGATGGACGCCGAAAAGAACCTGTCAATTTACCGGTCATGTTTCCGCTATTATTGGCACAAGGAGGCGAGGGAATTGCAGTGGGGTTGTCAACGAAAATTTTACCTCATAATTTTATTGAATTAATAAATGCGTCGATAAAACATCTTCAAGGAAAACGTTTTACGATACTACCAGATTTTCCAACATCTGGAATTGCAGATTTTACAAATTACAATGATGGTTTGAGAGGCGGAAAAGTTCGTGTGAGAGCAAAAATTTCTCAATTTAATAAAAACACGTTAGTCATTACAGAAATACCTTTTGCCACAAATACATCGTCACTCATTGATTCTATATTAAAAGCAAACGATAAGGGTAAAATAAAAATTAAAAAAATTGAGGATAATACAGCCGCAAATGTTGAAATTTTGGTGCATTTACCTTCTGGTATTTCACCAGATAAAACCATAGACGCGTTATATGCTTTTACGAACTGTGAAATATCAATTTCACCTCTAGGTTGCGTAATAGAAGATAACAAGCCCTTTTTTGTTGGTGTCACTGAAATGTTAAGACGGTCAACAGATAATACTGTACAACTGCTCAAAAAAGAATTAGAAATTAAATTAAGCGAATATGAGGCGCAATGGCACTTTGCATCTCTTGAACGTATTTTCATTGAAAATAGAATTTATAGAGATATTGAAGAGGAAGAAACCTGGGTTGGTGTGATTGCAGCCATAGGAAAAGGCTTAAAACCATACATTAAACATTTAAAAAGGGCTGTCGTTGAGGAAGACATTACACGTCTCACAGAAATAAAAATAAAACGAATTTCAAAATTTGATATTGACAAAGCACAGCAAAAAATAGAGGCTCTTGAAGATCAAATTGCTGAGGTAAAACATCATTTAGCAAACTTAATTGATTACGCCATTGCTTACTTTACAAGATTAAAAAAGGAATACGGTAAAGGACGAGAGCGAAAAACTGAAATTCGCGTATTCGATGATGTTGATGCTTCTAAAGTCGTTATTAGAAATACAAAATTATATGTTAATCGTGAAGAAGGATTTATTGGAACCTCTCTTCGTCGCAATGAGTACGTCTGTGATTGCAGTGATATTGATGATATTATTGTCTTTACTAAAGATGGTAAAATGATGATTACAAAAGTAGGTAGCAAAACCTTTATCGGTAAAAATATCATGCATGTTGCAGTGTTTAAGAAAAAAGATAAGCGAACGATATACAACATGATTTATAAAGACGGAAAAGGAGGGGCATCTTATGTCAAACGCTTTGCAGTAACCTCTATTACAAGAGACAAAGAATATGATTTGAGTAATGGTACCCCAAATTCTCAGGTGTATTACTTTTCTGCGAATCCAAACGGTGAAGCTGAAATAGTAACCATCCTACTGAGGCAGTCTGGAAGTGTGAAAAAATTGAAATGGGATCTTGACTTTGCGGATATTATGATTAAGGGTCGTAGCTCAAAAGGAAATCAGGTAACAAAATATTCGCTTAAACGAATAGAACTTAAGGAAAAAGGAGTAAGTACTTTAAAACCACGTAAGATTTGGTTTGATGATACCGTACAACGCTTAAATGTTGATGAACGCGGAGACCTTGTCGGTGAATTTCGTGGAGAGGACAGAATTCTTATAATTACACAAAAGGGAATTGCTAAAACAATTATACCAGAAATTACAGCGCGTTTTGATGATGACATGATTGTCATGGAAAAATGGATCCCAAAGAAACCCATTTCAGCTGTTTATTTTGATGGCGAAAAAGAAAAGTATTTTGTCAAGAGGTTTTTAATAGAAAATGAAAGTAAGGAAGAAAGTTTTATTTCTAACCATTCAAAATCACATTTAGAAATTATTTCAACAGATTGGAAGCCGGTTGCAGATATTGAATTTATGAAAGAACGTGGTAAAGACCGCAAAGAAAATTTGAAAATTGAGCTCGAAGGGTTCATTGCCATTAAAGGAATCCATGCACTAGGGAATCAGTTATCAAAAGAAAAGGTGAAACAAATCAATTTACTTGATGCCATCCCTTTTGAGGCACCTGAGGAATTGCCTGCTGATGAAATTGAGGTTGTTGACGAAACATTGGTCACAGAAACTGATAGTTCACAAGAGCACCCTGAAACAGGAACGCCGTCGGATCAATCTACTGATAAAACAACAACGAACCCTAATAAAGATGATGAAGGGCAAATCACGCTCTTTTAATTGAGATTTAAATAAAATTATTTTGAGCTTTTTGTATATGGTCAATTAAAGACATTGTCGTCTACGATATTTCTTTCATACTTATTGTGAATTGTGATGATAGCCAAGCCAAATAGAATCGCAACGATAATTAATATAGTGCTGATAAGTCCGCTAACTCCAAAAGACATTCGAATCAAAATTGTTGAGATTACGAATCCAGAATTTCTAATAATCTTGTGAAATTGATCCGTATAGAAAAAGGAAATCAATAGGAGTACTACATCAACTAAAATGAGGACAGTAAAAAACTGATCAAAAAACAAATTATTAACGTTTTCAAATGTAGGAAGTGAATTAAATGATTTTGAAAACTCAGAACTCCAGACAACCAACGTATAGACAGACATTAGAAAGAAGAGAGGTAGTAGTATCACCGCGATTATTTTTTTCTTTGCGATAAAGCTCTGAATGATTGGTTGTAATTTAAGATTCGATATGGCCTTCCGTTTTCCCTGCTTTTGAAAGAGATAAATCAAATAAAACATAAGAAGCGAGGCTAATAAATCATAAGTAAACTGTAAATCTCCTTTTATTTCAAACCAATCTGTTGATAATTCAAGAGCAGATAAATCTTTAAAAAGTTTTCGAATAATGATGAGCGTGATGATTTCATACTGTTTTGTAATATAGGTCGTAAACGAACGAGGTAAGTAATAAATCAATAAATAAACCTCGTAAATAAGTATGAATGAAAATGGTGTGTAGACGGCTGATATGGGATTATTCAATAACTCCGAATTTTCAGGTGCACCTATGATATTAAATTTAATTAAATAAATGAGCGCCAAGTGAATAAAAAAGCTAAAGATTGCAATTTTAAGAATAACATTTTCAGTTTTTTTTCTAGTCTTGTCAGTAAGTAGCTTTTCAAATAAATAGATCGCCATATTTTGTATGTTATTCATTTTTTAGGAGTTTTTTGACAAGTATCTTAGTGTTTATGCCGCGTTAACATAACTAATGTACTAAAAGAATTCTAAAAACATACAACTATGTAACGCGAAAGGAAGGTTTGTTAAGATGAGAAGATATATCCTATTCTAGCAGCACTAACAATAATTCTTTTAAGAATTGTCAAATATTAAATACCCTATGAAAAGCAAAATATAGATAATTAAATAAAAGCTATAAAAACTTTTAAATTTTTTATACGAGATGTTGTCAGGGTAGATATTTACAAATAAACCTTTTAATTCTTTTAAAAAAAGAGGTTTAATATTAATACTCCAATGATTAGTTTGGTAAACAATTTTCCTGAATTTACTTCGGTAATATCCGAGAGGTAATCCCCAAATAATCAAAAGAACAAACCAGATGTGATCAATGATGTAGTCCATTAGTATTTGTTTTTTGGAAACCAAGGAAAAAAGGCATTGGTTCTTTTAATATAATCTTTGTAACCAGGTTTATTAGTTTTAAGAGTTTTTTCTAAAAGACTAACTCCAGAAACTTTAATAATTAAAAGAGTCATGATTACAGAACCCATAATTTGCCAATAGCCACCTGCCGCGATCGAAAAAATAGCATAAGCCCACCAGATTACAGAGTCTCCGAAGTAATTTGGATGACGTGTGTACTTCCAAAACCCTGTTTTAAGTATTTTGGTCTTGTTGTCATTGTGCTTCTTAAATTGATATAACTGATAATCGCCTCCAGCTTCAAATAAGAAACCAATGATCCAAACACAGATGCCAACATAATCTAATACGCCAAGTATTCCTGAAGAGGAACTTGAATTCACAGCTAATAGCGGTAATGAAATAATTAAAATTAAGCCACCTTGTAATAAAAAAGTTTGAAAGTAACTCAACCACCAATAGCGATGTGGTCCAAATTTCACTCTAAACTCTTGATATCTAAAGTCCTCACCCTTACCAATATTCCTAAAAGCGAGATAAATTGCTAAGCGAAAGCCCCAAAGAGACACTAAAATTAGTAGAAGTATTTTTCTAGGTGTTACATCTCCTGAATTTAAAAAATAGACAGTGTTAACAACGACAAAACCAATTCCCCAGAAAATATCCACAATACTGACGTTTTTTAAAAACACACTAACTACCCATAGCATGGTGACAAGTAAAAAAATAATGAAGGCAGCTTCTGTAATAATAAAAGTCGTCATGTGTTTAATTGTGGGTTATTGACTATATACTGTATTTAAAATGGGCATGGGAACAATTGACACTTATTTTTTAGAGTATGCAACACTAGAAGTCTCCATATAATCAGAGACAAGATTAAGCATGGCTTTTACACCTGTAATAAATCCACTTTCATCCAAGAAAAAATCGGGAGTATGATGTGAGGCTGAGGTTTTAGGATCTTGCCCTTTAGGTAAAGCACCTACATAAAAATAAAATCCAGGAACTTCATTTGCAAAAAATGAAAAGTCCTCGGCGCCAGTCTCGGCTGGAATCAAATTGACATGGTCACTTCCTGCTGCTTTTTGCAATGATGGAACCATATTTTTTGTTAATTCAATATCATTAAAAGTTACTGGATAATGACTCGAGTAGGGTAGTTCTACAATTGCATGAGCCCCGTTAGCTTCAGCAGTATTGGTAACAATTTCTCTAATACGTTTAAATATTAATTCTTCATCAGACTCGCTCAGCGTTCTTACCGTACCTAACATTTCTACTTGTTCAGGAATAATATTGGATCTATTTCCACCATTAATGGCTCCGATAGTAACAACCGCTGCATTCTCTGTAACATTGACGTTGCGGCTCATTATGGTTTGAAGATTATTGATGATTTGAGCCGATGTTACTACGGGATCAATAGCATACCAAGGTTCAGCACCATGGGCCGAACGTCCTTTAACAGTTATTTTTAAATCTCCCACCCCTGCAAACATACCACCAGGGCGATAAGTGATATTTCCAACTTCTAATTGCGCGTTGATGTGAAGACCAAAAATAACATCAACATTTGGATTTTTTAAAGCACCTTCCTTTACCATGAGTTCAGCCCCACCTTCTTCTCCTTTTGGAGCTCCTTCCTCAGCAGGTTGAAAAATAAATTTTACGGTTCCTTTTAAATCGTCCTTTATTTCTGCAAGCATCTCTGCAACCCCCATTAATATGGCAACATGAGAGTCGTGACCACAAGCATGCATTACATTAGTTTCAGTACCATTATAAATGGTTTTTTTCTTAGATGCAAATGGAACAGGAGTCCGTTCCAAAACAGGTAAAGCGTCCATATCAGCGCGAAGTGCAATTACAGGGCCAGGTAAACCTCCTTCAAGGAGCCCAACAACACCGGTAACACCTACTTCTGTAGTCACCTTTATTCCAAGTGATTTTAAATGTTTTGCTACCAGAGCTGCGGTTCTAAACTCACGATTTCCAAGTTCTGGATTTTCATGAATATCTCGTCGCCACTCAATGACTTTTTTTTCAATTTGGATAAAATCATTATCATTAAATTGCACTTGTGCTGTTGTATGCACAACATTAGAAAGTAAAAATACTAGGGATAAAAAATACAGAGGTTTCATAATTGAGATTGTTTAAGGAATTCGTTTTAAGCAATGATCGTTAATAGCACAGATTTGATGGTATACATACCTTTCAGCCATTAAAGTACTACATTTACTGCAAAAAGAAATGATAATAAGATAATCGTTTCAATGACGAATATAATTATTTATATATTGGTTGAAGACGAAAAAGTTTTAATTGACAAATGTACGTTACGATTTTTAAATTACTCCACGACTTCTTGCATGGTATGATAAACGTGCTGCACGTCATCATCGTCATCTAGTTTTTCAAGTAATTTTTCTACATCTGAAGCGGCTTCTTGACTCAGTGATTTGGTGACTTGAGGAATCCGTTCAAAACCTGATGATAAAATTTCAATGCCTCGATTTTCTAATTCAGCTTGAATGGCTCCAAAGCTTTCAAAAGCAGCATATATTAAGATGCCATCATCATCTGAAAACACTTCCTCTGCACCAAAATCAATAAATTCTAATTCAATTTCTTCTGCGTCTAGGCCTTCGCCTGTAATTCTAAAATTACATGTATGATCAAACATAAAAACAACAGATCCAGAAGTGCCTAAACTACCATCACATTTATTAAAATAACTTCTAACATTTGCCACTGTTCTCGTATTATTGTCAGTAGCTGTTTCGACTAGAATGGCGATACCGTGAGGAGCATAGCCCTCAAAAATAACTTCCTTGTAATCACCCTGACTTTTATCACTAGCGCGTTTAATAGCACGCTCAACATTGTCCTTTGGCATGTTTACAGATTTCGCGTTTTGAATAACTGCACGTAATCTTGAATTACTGTCAGGATCAGGTCCACCCTCTTTGACAGCCATAACAATGTCTTTTCCGATACGAGTAAATGCTTTACTCATAGCAGACCAACGTTTCATTTTACGTGCTTTACGAAATTCAAAGGCTCTTCCCATAATCTAACTCTGTTCTATTATTTCTACTTACAAAAGTAACAATGCTATTTTTAAAAACAAACTATTCTTCCACTTCCACAATAGCTTCAATAGCCTTTGCTAATTTAAAATCTAAAGCAGTAACTCCATTGACATCATGTGTCGATAATGAAATTTTTAGAACGTTGTAAGTATTGCTCCATGAAGGGTGATGGTTTAATAATTCACATTCAAATGCAATGCGGCACATGGCTCCAAAACAATCTTTAAAGTTGTCAAATTCAAATTCAGTGTGAATAGCATCCTCGTAATAATCCCAATCTGGAAAATGTAACATGCGCTTTTCAATGTCGTCAGGTACTAATTTTATCATGTTTGATTAATTTATGGTAAGATAAAAGTTAAAATTATTTTTTCAGCATTTACACGGTTAATTCTTTTAAAACGGCGGTACTTTTAATTTGCAGATGCTTGGGAAGTGTGTTCTCTTTTGGCAAGACAGCTAAATAACGTTCATCATTTGTTGTGTAGACATGTTTAAACTGAGGCTTGTATTGACCTAGTGAGGTGATGATATCGCCAATAAATTCGTCATGATGAACCAAATCAGAACTTCCAAGGTGAAAAATTCCATTTTTACGTCTATTAATCATGTAATGTATTTGTTGCGCCAATTTACAATCTGAAGTCACATTCATGACCAAATTTGGAAATATTTCAATCGGTAATTGTTCTTTTAAGAATAATTTTAATTCGTTAACACGTGGCGATGAGACGCCAAAAACCATTGGAAGTCTCGCGATTACAACGTGTTTTTTTGGTAATCGCAACAGCATATTCTCAATTTTAATTTTGAAATGACCATAAACGCTATGACTCAATGTTTTATCAAACTCATAGCTAGGATATTTACTGTAAGCATCAAAGACGTTAGCTGATGACAAGAATATTAATTTTGAATCAAAGCGTAATAAGTATTCAGAGATATGTTGGTGTACAACTACTTGAGATGCAAAATCACCCCTTAATGCAGATATAATGATTGTTGGTTTCACCCTTTGTAAAACATCAAAAACATCATCTTTTTCCATAGAATATTGAAAAAAATGGCGGTTATTTTCATAAGTTTTATTGTTAGTACAAAATGTACCAAAAGTTCTAAAGTAGTTACAAAGCTCTTTATACAGTGCGTTACCTATAAACCCACTCGCCCCTAAAATAAGAATACGTTCCTTATCACTTTTCTTTTTCATTCAATCTTGAAATAATTCTAAAAAATCACTTTATGATTTGTAGAAAGGAAGTTTCACAATAGTAGCTGAAATAGCTTTTTTTCTAATTTGAATATAAATATCTTGTTCGAGGTTACACAAAGAACTTTGGATATAGCCCATGCCGATCCCAACACCTAAGCTTGGGCTCATGGTTCCAGAGGTGACTTGACCAATAATATTTCCTTGGTCATCAACAATGTCATAGCCTTTGCGTGGTATGCCTCTTTCATTAAGTTTAAATGCGGCTAACTTTTTTGTGGTTCCCTCTGCTTTTTGAACTTTTAAAGCTTCAGAATTAGTGAAATCTTTTGTGAATTTTGTGATCCAACCAAGACCAGCTTCAATTGGAGAGGTAGCGTCATCAATATCGTTACCATAAAGACAATATCCCATTTCTAATCGCAAGGTGTCTCGAGCAGCTAAACCAATTGGTTTTATACCAGCATAAGCCCCTGCTTTAAAGACTTGATTCCAAATGTGTTGTGCATCACTATTTTTACAATATATTTCAAAACCTCCACTTCCTGTGTAACCTGTCGCTGAAATTATAACATTGTCAACACCAGCAAAATCACTTAAAATAAAATTATAAAATTTAATTGCCGATAGATCTGAACTTGACAATGATTGCATCGATTCCACAGCTTTTGGTCCTTGAATAGCCAGAAGAGAGTACGCGTCAGAACTATTTTTCATGATAGCGTCAACATCATTTTTAGATTGAATCCAATTCCAATCTTTTTCGATATTACTCGCGTTTACTACCAGTAAATAGCATTCTTCTTCAAGCATGTATACAATTAAATCGTCAACAATACCACCATCATTATTGGGAAGACAACTATATTGAGCTTTACCAGGAGTAAGTTTTGAAGCATCATTACTTGTTACTTTTTGAATTAATGCAAGTGCATTGGGACCTTCGATAAAAAACTCTCCCATGTGAGAGACATCAAAAACACCAACTCCAGCTCTTACAGTCTGATGTTCTATTGTTACACCTTCATATTGCACAGGCATTGTGTAACCTGCGAAAGGTACCATTTTGGCTCCAAGAGATTCGTGAGTTTGAGTTAACGCTGTATTTTTCATTAAAATGTAGTCATATTTGAAAGCAAAATTAAACAATTTTAAGCTAAATTATTTAGATTAAAGTACTAAAATGATAATATGTTTACACAGACATCTATCAGTTTTATTAGTACTCCAAGGATTTTAAAATAATGACCTCAATAGCAACTTAATCAACCTTATTTTTAGTGAAACAAACAAAATTTGAATAATAAATCCAAGAATTGGCGAGATACCTGTAACACGGGTTTTTTGAAATTATGGACTATTGTTGGCACAAACAAATTAAATTCACAAAACAATAATGGGTGTATTATAAAAGGATTAACTACAACTGAGTAAGAATGATTTTAATTCAGCATAGTGACTAATCGGTATCGAGGATTTTTCCTTATCAATCACTGATTTTATTTGCTCTGGTAATTCTAATTTAATGTCAATAACATCTTCAACGACATCTAAAAACTTTGTCGGATGCGCTGTTTCAAGAAATACACAATGGGTGTCTGGATTTATTTTTAAATAATCTTTAGCACCAAGATATCCAACAGCACCGTGGGGATCAGCAACGTAATTATAGACATCGTAAAGTTCACGCATCGCAGACTTCGTCATGGTATCTGAATAGCTAAACGAACTTAGGTGATGCTTTAAATTTTGGAAGTCATTCCCATAAATTTCTTGAATGCGTATAAAATTACTTGGGTTTCCTACATCCATGGCATTACTAATAGTTTGTACAGATGCTTTAGGACTATAAATCTCAGAATGTAAATATTGAGCCACAACATTATTTGCATTATTGGAAGCAATAAAATGATGTATTGGTAACCCTAATTTCTGTAACATCATTCCTGCACAAATATTTCCAAAATTACCGCTTGGAATTGAAAAACTAATTTGCTTATGGTGTGATTTTAAACGTTTGTAGGCAAAAATGAAATAGAACATTTGTGGGAGCCATCTCGCAACATTAATGGAGTTCGCCGAAGTAAGTTGTAATTGACTTGTTAATTCCTCATCCAAAAATGCTTGCTTAACCATGTCTTGGCAATCATCAAACACCCCGTCTACCTCTAGTGCTGTAATGTTTTGTTGATGTGTTGTTAGCTGTTTTTCTTGAATGTTACTTACTTTACCACTTGGGTATAGAATGACAACATGAACACCTTTGACACCTAAAAATCCATTAGCTACAGCACCTCCTGTATCACCAGAAGTAGCGACCAACACAGTTACCTCATGCTCATTATGTTTGTTAAAGTATCCAAGACATCGCGCCATGAATCGTGCTCCTACATCTTTGAAAGCCATGGTAGGGCCATGAAATAACTCAAGAGTGGAGATATTTTCGTTGAGTTTTACAATGGGGAAATCAAAATCTAAAGTATCACTAATAATCTCCTCAAGAGCTTTTTCAGGAATATCCGGTAAAACAAATTGCTTTATTGTTTGAATTGCTATGTCGTGATCACTCAGATTCTCCAGCGTATTCAAAAAGTCATTAGTGAATGGAGTTACAGAAGCAGGAAAATAGAGACCTTTATCTGGAGCTAAACCTTTAACGACAGCTTCTTCAAATGTTGCGTCTGGTGCTTGTCGATTGAGAGAATAATAAGTCATTTTTAACGTTGTTTTAATGTTTTAATACCCTGATGACTAATAGATGACACATAAGTATGAAAAGCGATCGTTGTAGAACTGTAAACTGCCTCCAGTGCTCGTTCTACGCGCTTGGCTGTTTCAAGGCTCTTGCTCAAGGCAAATATGGCGGGTCCTGAACCCGAAATAGCACAACCGAGCGCTCCATTGGCTATCGCTGCAGTTTTAGCATCATCAAAGTAGGGAATGCATTGTTTTCTAAAGGGTTCGATGATCACATCTTCAAGACACGCTTGCATCAATTTATAGTCATTAGTGTGTAATGCATGAATTAATCCACCAAGGTTTGCCCATTGTTGTGAAGCTTTTGACAATGGAATATCAATGGGTAGTAATTTTCGAGCCTCTGATGTTTTGATCTCAATTTGTGGATGAATGATTGTTGCATACAAGTTTGAAGGTGTGGGGAGTTGTAAAACCATGAGCGGGTTGTTACTTTTAACTAAGGTAAATCCTCCAAAAATACAAGGTGCAATATTATCAGCATGTTCACAAGAACTGGCCAAGGCTTCACCCTTCATAGCAAACTCAGTAAGTTGTGTTTTGTCGTATGGAGTTCCAAGAAGTTCATTTATGGCATAAACGCTTCCTGCGGCACTAGCGGCACTGCTACCAACACCACTCCCGGGTTTAATTCGTTTATAAATTTCAATCTCAAAGCCACAATTAGGAGTGGCGTGTTCGTAAAGGGCCAGAGCAGATACGCCGGCAACATTTTTATGAACTTCAAGAGGTAAAGGAAAACCCTCTATATGATTAATTTTAAGTCCTTTTTCTTGAGTTTTTCTGACAATCATGTCATCACCCAATTCGTTGAGGCAAAATCCCAATACATCAAAACCACAAGCAACGTTGGCGACAGTTGCAGGAGAAAATATCTTTATTTCATTCATAGTTAACTAGTTCTTAGCTACCTTGATAATATCTGCGAACAATCCTGACGCTGTGACGTCGGCACCAGCTCCTGCACCCTTGATAATTAAAGGTTGTTCGGGATAACGCTCAGTGTAAAACATGACGATATTATCTTTCCCTTTTAGATTATAAAAAGGATGTCCTTCAGGAATCTCTTTTAAACCAACTTTAGCCTTGCCATTTTTGAATTCTGCAACATATTTTAATCGACAATGTTTGGCCTTAGCAGAGGCATAGAGTTTTTGAAAATAAGGCTCATCTTTAATTAAAGACTCATAAAAATCATCTACGGTGTTTGCCTTACCATTTGCTTCAGTTAAAAAAGAGGTGTTTTCAATAGCTTCAATTTCCATCGGAAGTCCATTTTCGCGAGATAATATTAATAACTTTCTGGCAACATCAATACCCGATAAATCAATGCGAGGATCCGGTTCTGTATAACCTTCAAATTGGGCTTGTTTAACAGTGTCATGAAAATTTTTCTTATCACTGAAATTATTAAAAATAAAATTTAAACTGCCTGATAAAATAGCCATAATACTAATGACTTTATCCCCAGAAGCTACTAAGTTATTCAAAGTGTTTATGATAGGTAACCCAGCACCAACGTTAGTCTCGTATAAAAACGGCGCATTATATTTTAAGGACAAATGTTGTAACTCTAGGTAGTTTTTATAACTTCCCGAGCAAGCAATTTTATTACAAGCCACCACAGCTATATTTTTTCTTAAATACCGATTGTAACTATTGGCTACATCTACATTAGCCGTGACATCGACAAAAATACTATTACGTAGATTCATTGTGACAGCAGTTTGGTAAAACTCGTTAATATTTGATTTTCCTGCAAAATTAAATTCGTGAATCCAATTGTCTAAATCAACACCGTTTTGATTAAAAACCATTTTTCGTGAATTGGATAAACCAACAACACGCAATTCTATCTTTAAATTTTCTTTTAGATACTGATGTTGCTGCCTAATTTGATCAATCAATTTTTCACCAACATTACCAACCCCAGTAATAAATAGGTTGAGTTGTTTATGCCGTTTTTCAAAGAATCGTTCATGGAGTGTGTTCAGTGCTTTTTTTACATCTTTTTTAGCGATAACAGCAGAGATGTTCCGCTCTGATGCTCCTTGAGCAATGGCTCTAATATTCACATTATTTTTTCCAAGAGTACTAAACATTTTACCACTGATGCCTTGATGATTTTTCATGTTATCCCCAACTACAGCGATGATAGCTAAATCTTTTTCAACGATTAAGGGATCTATTTTATGGAGTGAAATTTCATTTTCGAAGGCACAATCAATAGACGTTTTAGCGTTTGATGCATCTTTTTCTGCAACGCCAATACAGATAGAATGTTCTGATGACGCTTGCGTGATTAAAATGACATTAATCTTTTCCTGTGATAGTGTTTCAAACAATCGCTTTGAAAACCCGGGTATACCCACCATGCCGTTTCCTTGCAGAGTCAGTAATGCGACATCATCGATATTACTAATTCCTTTTACCGCTACATTAGAACCATTGGCAGGTCCTTCCGAAATGTAAGTTCCAGTGTCTTTTGGAGCAAGCGTATTTTTGATGACGATCGGAATATTTTTATCAAGAACCGGTTGCACAGTCGGAGGATAAAGGACTTTAGCCCCAAAATGTGAAAGCTCTACAGCTTCTTGAAATGATATACTTTTTATGGGTATGGCTTGCTTTACTAATTTTGGATTCGTTGTGAACATACCGCTCACATCCGTCCATACTTGAAGTTCATCAACGTTCAGAGCCGCTGCGATTATGGCAGCTGTGTAATCAGAGCCTCCGCGGCCAAGAGTGGTCAACTCATTATCTTTTGATTTTGATACGAACCCAGGTAGAATAGTGATTTTGTGATTACTACTTTTAAAATAAAACCTAATGTTATCGTTTGTGATGTCAAATAAAACCGTTGCTTTATTGTAGTCATTGTTAGTAACAATTAATTCTTGAGAATTTTTTAAAACAGCCTTTAATCCTCTTGACGCCATTGCCTCAGAAATGATTAACGAAGACATTAATTCTCCAAAACTCAATAATTTATCAGTTGTTTTTGGTGATAATTCATTGATGAGATAAAGACCATCTAAAAGTTGCTTTAAACTCTTCAACTTTGATGCGACAGTATTTTGTGTTCTTTTTTGAGCAGATTTATCATCAATAAGGGTATCAATTAAATGAAAATGTTGTGACTCAATGTGCGCGTATGTTTCGAGATAAAGCTCATTTTTTTCAACAGCTTTATCAGCCGCATCAATTAACTTATCAGTGATACCACCTATAGCAGAGACGACAACAATACAATCCTCTGTTTTTGAAACTGATTTTAAAATTGAAATAACTTTATTGATGTTCGCAACCGAACCGACGGAGGTACCTCCAAATTTTAATACCTTCATTATTCTATTATATTTTGAAATCGACAATCATTTTTGATTTACGTCTATGAAAACATGTCGACTTAATACCCTATTTTGATTAAATGTCACTTTAAAAAACACAAACTTGTGTGAATCTTCAAAGAAAACAAAAAAGCCTCTGTAATTGCTATTTTTTTTTAATTAATTTTAAGAAGCAACAAAAGTCATGCAGGTAGCGAAATATCTCCTTTTAAATACGATCCTTTTTTAGTGCTAAAAATATTCGAAGAAGATTATGTGTATGCATGAAATCATCTTACATGTAAGGGTAATTAGTTGTAATGAACTGATAAATCTTTAAGGCACAACGTTGGTAATCTGGTATCTAGATACTTTACAAAATAAAGAACAGCGTTGTCATGTTTTACCAAGAACTAGGGCTTTAACAGGATATGTTTTTACTTAAATGTCGTTTATTATCTAATTTATTTGTTTAGTGTGATTTATAAAACAACAAATAAATTGCTCAAAACAGTCTGTTTTATGTATTGTTTAAAAATGATATTTTACACGTTAAGGAATACAGAATAGAGGTGCAATGTTGAACTAGTAATAAAAATTATCTACCTGTAATCTTTGGATTTCAATTTTTGTTTGTTGAATTTTGAACACATTACATAATATATGAGAACAACGTTTTATATTGATACACAACAATCTTTAGATCTAGAGACTATAGATGAGTTACTGCAATCTTCAAGAAAAATTGATTTGTCATTAGAGACGTGTCAAAAAATTTCAGAGTGTAGGACTTATTTAGATCATAAAATGAAAACTAATGATCGTCCTATATATGGTATTAATACAGGGTTTGGATCCTTGCATAACGTAAAAATAACAGACAACAACCTGAGTAAACTTCAAGAAAACTTGATGTTGTCTCATGCTTGTGGCACAGGAGATAAAGTTCCAAAATCAATTGTTAAGTTAATGTTGTTGCTAAAAATCAAGTCTTTGAGTTTTGGTTATAGCGGTGTTCAATTAGAGACCGTAAAACGTCTTATTGACTTGTATAACAATGATGTATTGCCTGTTGTTTACACGCAGGGTTCATTAGGCGCCTCAGGAGACCTCGCGCCATTGGCACATTTATCCTTGCCATTAATAGGATTCGGAGAGGTCACCTATAAGGATGAGATCATGAAGGCTGAAAAAGTGTGCCAAATATTTAACTGGAACCCTATTACGTTAAAATCTAAAGAAGGATTAGCGTTATTAAATGGAACACAATTCATGAGTGCCTATGGCATTCATTTATTGTTAGAAAGCTATCATTTATCTTATGTGGCAGACATTATAGGAGCAATGTCTCTTGATGCTTTTGATGGACATTTAGAACCATTCGATGCGCTTGTTCATTCAGTGAGACCTCACGATGGTCAAGTCATGACTGCCAAAAGAATAAAGACATTTTTAAAAGGCAGTGAATTAAGTAGCCAAAAGAAGCGACATGTTCAAGATCCATATTCTTTTCGTTGTATACCGCAAGTTCATGGAGCTACAAACGACACACTAACATTTGTAACCAAAACTTTCATCACTGAAATCAATTCTGTGACTGATAATCCTAATATTTTCACAAAAGAAGATAAAATTATATCCGGTGGTAATTTTCATGGGCAGCCTTTGGCCTTGGCATTGGACTATTTAAAAATAGCCATGGCGGAGTTGGGAAATATTTCTGAACGCCGAACCTTTCAGTTAGTTTCTGGATCAAGAGGTTTACCAAACTTTTTGGTAAATAATCCTGGTTTAAATTCAGGATTAATGATACCACAATATACAGCAGCTAGTATTGTTAGTCTAAATAAGCAATTAGCAACACCCGCTAGTATTGATTCTATTGTCTCCTCTAACGGACAAGAAGATCATGTAAGTATGGGAGCTAATGCAGCGACACAAGCATATCAAATTATAAACAATATCAAAACTATTTTAGCTATAGAATTATTGAATGCATCGCAAGCCCTATCTCTAAGGGCACCCCTAAAATCTTCAAATTTTATAAATAGTGTATTGAAGTCTTTCAGGGTCGAAATTCCATTTATTGAAGAGGATAAATTTTTACATGATGATATTGTAAAATCGATCAATTTTATTAAAACATTGCAAGCTGAAGATTTCAGATGTGATGGTTAATAGTATATATTTTTCGTTTAAATACTTATAAATTCGTCAAAGCTACTTGTACATACTTTTTTATTGCAATACTTTTGTAAGACAAGTTAAGATATTTCTTTACTTACATGGTTCAAGTCTTAATAATTATGGATTTATTCATATGAAAAACAGAGACTTGAGCTTCCAAAATAATTGTTTATTAGCAAAACAGATTATTGATTTTTAGCACAAATTTTTATTGAGGCATTACCCTTATGGGTGTGTTTATTTGTATCAATGTTACCGAGATGTTAGATTTTTTCTAAGGTTTTTGTAATGATTGATAGTCCTATTATCTACTAGCGCCTAAAGTTATTTATGTGTGTGGTAAAGCTGAGAAGCTAAAATCAAGTGTTAAAAGAATTTTTTACTAATCCAAATGTTATGTTTATGAACAATTTTACCAAATGTAATGGAACTGCCAAGAGGAGTTCTATTTTAAATTTATTTTGTTGTAGCATAGGATTGAACAGGCT
>Ga0209631_10000037_pt1 | contig 148414 bp, 141 predicted proteins | sample COG_08_FD_184752 | JGI IMG/M metagenome (GOLD analysis project Ga0209631, IMG submission 184752) | Pelagic Microbial community sample from North Sea - COGITO 998_met_08 (SPAdes) (version 2) | ecosystem: Environmental > Aquatic > Marine > Neritic zone/Coastal water | place: Helgoland, sampling...
GCCCATACTGGCCCAGACATCTGTGACAACAAGATCCGCGCCGTTAGCTGCTTGCGCTGCGCACGTGAACAAATCTACGTTCGGGCTATTCGCCAAAGCCGGCTGGTAGTCAGCCGGGCAAGCGACACGCAAATTGAACCCCATCACTTCGGCGGCGTTAATGTAGGAGTTACACATGTTATTGCCATCACCAATCCAGGCCACCGTGCGCCCTCGGACTGAGCCTCGATGTTCGAAGAAGGTCATCAGGTCGGCAAGCAGTTGGCAGGGATGCAGATCGTTGGTCAGGCCATTAATAACCGGTACACGCGAACTAGCAGCGAAGCGCTCAACGATCGAGTGCTCGTAGGTTCGAATCATGATCGCGTCGGACATTTGCGCAAGCACGCGCGCGGTATCTTCCGGCGGTTCACCACGCCCAAGCTGGGTTTCGTGGGTCGACAGAAAAATCGCGCTACCGCCTCCTTCTGACATCGCTGCCTCAAACGACACGCGGGTACGCGTTGACGATTTTTCGAAGATCATCGCAAGCGTTTTACGCTCGAATATCGCAGGCCTGTATCCGCGCGAGCGCCATGCCTTCAATTCTATCGCGCGCTCGATCAGTGCCTCGATTTCGTCACGCGAGAAATCCTTCAGGGACAAGAAGTGGCGGACAGACATGAGCGCAATCTAATCGGTTGACTGGAGAAATTTTTCGATCAGGTCGCTGACCCGCTTGACGAGTTCCGTCGCTTGCACATCGCTCATGATCATCGGTGGCAGCAGACGTACGATGTTCCCCGCTGTCACATTAATCAGCAGGCCGGCCTCCAACGCCTGACCAACCAATTCGGGGCACGGGCGGTTCAGCTCGATTCCAAGCATAAGGCCATGCCCACGAATGTTAGCCACGCCGGGCGTGGCACCTAAACGCTGACGAAATCCACTGAGCAACTGCTCACCAAGTGAGCGCGCGCGCTCGAGCAATCCATCAGATTCAATAGCAGCAATCACCGCCAACGCGGCACTCGCGGCAAGCGGATTGCCACCAAAGGTCGATCCGTGTGTACCAGGTTGCAGGACATCGCCGGCCGCACCGCGGGCGAGACACACGCCGATAGGAACGCCGTTCCCTAATGCTTTGGCCAGTGTAATCACGTCCGGGACCACGCCATCATGCTGATACCCGAACCAGCGCCCAGTCCGTCCCATGCCGGTTTGGACTTCATCTATCATCATTAGCAGACCGCGGTCGTCGCAAAGCCTGCGCAAGGCTGCCAGGTAGCCAGGCTGCGGGATGACCACCCCGCCCTCGCCCTGCACGGGCTCTACCAGCAAAGCAACGACATTCGCGTTGCCTGCTGCGGCACCGACTGCATCAACGTCGTTAAACGAGACATGCTGATAACCATCCACCAACGGCGTGAATCCGGCGTGTACCTTGGGGTTGCCGGTCGCGCTAAGTGTCGCCATCGTGCGCCCGTGAAAGCTATCGTCCATGACGATCACGACCGGGCGCTCAATTCCTTTATCGTGCCCGAACTTACGCGCAATCTTGAGCGCAGCTTCGTTCGCTTCAGCTCCGGAGTTACAGAAAAATGCACGCTCGAGACCGGACAATTCAGCAAGCTTTTCCGCCAGTCGTTCCTGGGCTTCGATGCGGTACAAGTTTGAGGTGTGAATGAGTCGGCCGACCTGTTCGGCAATGGCATCTCGCACGCCAGGGTGCGCGTGCCCCAGACTGCACACCGCGATACCACATAGCGCATCGAAATAGGCTTTCCCTTCGGTGTCGTATAGCGTCGCGCCCTGCCCATGGCTAAAGGTGACGTCAAGACGACCATAGTTGGACATCAACGCCGGACTTGGACCTGCACTCATAGCGGAACCTCTATCGCAAAAAACAAAGCCCGGCACGGGGGCCGGGTGTTGTACTGTCCCCATCCCATTTTCTGTAGGGGGGATACTCGGATCTCGGGTTCGCCTGCACGAACCACAGATCGAGCCCATTAGTCTGCCGTATTATGCAGCACTTGACCAATAAAAAGCTCAATGGAAACGGTGAGATAAGGTGAATTCAATCGAGCTGAGCCTGTTCGTAAATCGACTCCAGGCAGTCGCTCGCGAAATGGGCGCGACACTGCGTCGGACATCCTTCTCGCCGAATATCAGGGACCGGTTGGATTTCTCCTGCGCTATTTTTAATGAAAATGGCGAATTGTGTGCCCAAGCCGCTCATATCCCCGTTCACCTTGGCAGCATGGCCTACGCGATGCGCGAGATCGTGAATGGAATCGTATGGCATGCAGGCGACATGGTGCTGGTGAACGACCCCTATCTCGGCGGCACGCATTTGCCCGATGTCACGCTGATCGCGCCGCTTTTTACGGACGGCAGGCTAACCGCCTTTTGCGCCAATCGCGCCCACCACGCTGACATCGGCTGTCCCAGACCGGGATCCATGCCCTTGTCGAGGACCCTTGCCGAGGAGGGCCTGGTGATATCCCCTTGCTACTATCTCCGTGAGGGTAAGCTGGACCCGCAAACGCAGCAGATGTTGTCGGAGGGTCTGCGCAATCCGCGCAGCACGCTCGGTGATTTTGCTGCCCAGATCAGCGCCAATCGTGTTGGACTAGAGCGCCTGGAAGCGCTCTCGCAGCGACTCGGCGGGAGCAGCATCGGCAGAGCGTTCGAAGAGGTCAATGATTACGCTGAACTGCTGGCTCGAAATACGCTGCGCGATATCCCGGATGGCCACTACCACGCCCGCGATTACATGGACGACGACGGCGCGGGGACGACTCAGGTTGGAATCGAAATGACGGTCGATGTCGTCGGCGAGCAAGTCACGGTTAATTTCTCTGGCACTTCAGACATGGTTCCCGGCAACATCAACTGTCCTTTGTCGGTAACTGCGGCGGCCGTTTATTACGTGTTCTACGCGCTCATGCCGGATGCAACGCCACCGTGTGCGGGCACCTTAAGGCCGCTGAATATCGTGGTGCCCCCGCGCTGCCTGATCAACGCCTGTGCACCAGCGGCGGTCGCTGCAGGCAACGTAGAAACCAGTCAGCGGATCGTTGACGTGCTGCTCGCGGCGCTTGCTGAGGCACTACCTGAGCGCATACCGGCGGCCAGCCAGGGCACCATGAATAATGTCGCTATGGGCGGAGTCGACTGGGATTATTACGAAACTATCGGTGGCGGATGTGGCGGCCATGCCAAGGGGCGCGGGCTCGATGCCGCTCACTCGCACATGACCAATACACTGAATACGCCCGTCGAAGTTCTGGAAATGAACTATCCCCTGCGAGTCAGACGCTATGCGGTGCGCTACGGCTCCAACGGTAAAGGTCTGCAGCCGGGCGGCAATGGCATCGTGCGTGAATACGAGTTTCTTGAAGCTGCCGCGGTAACCATACTCGGCGAACGCCGCCTCAGTTCGCCGCCAGGCCACGTAGGCGGCGGTGCAGGCGAACCAGGCCGTAACTTGCTGAATAACCGGCGCCTCGACGGCAAGTGCGAGATCGATGTCTTACCAGGCGACTGTCTATGCCTGGAAACGCCAGGCGGTGGTGGTTGGGGGAAGCTGTAGCTCAAATCGAATGAACGGCGACACGCTGCGTCATCGAACATTCCCTTGCGTTCAGCCAGCACGTACTCCGATTACCGGAGAGGACGCTAAAAGTACTCACCCGTACTCGAACAGGCGTATCAAATTCTCGCGCAAAAATTTAGACTGCAGCGCTTGGGCTCGGCCAGAGTCACCCTGTAGTGTATGAATTCAAGGAGATTTCGCATGGACCCCATTGAACAAATCAAAGACATCGTGACCACAAATCCAGTGGTGTTGTTTATGAAAGGCACGCCGCAGTTTCCTCAATGCGGATTTTCGTCACGCGTCGTCGATGCTTTGAAGGCGTGCGAGAGCGAATTCCATACTGTCGACGTGCTGGCCAACTCTGATTTCCGCCAGCACTTACCCGCTTTTTCTGAGTGGCCTACCTTTCCGCAGCTGTTCATTAACGGTGAGTTAGTCGGCGGCTGCGACATTGTGCTCAGCATGTATCAGAACGGCGAACTCAAACGACTCACTGAAGACGCCGTCGCCTGAACCCAGGCGGTCGGCGCGAACGTAAGCCGGGATGAGCTGCGATAGCCGACCATCTGGCAGAGCCGCTCTACAGGTGGTCGGCCGGTCTCGCACGAACTAAGCCGATCATGCCCGCCGTGGTGCGCTCGCGTCCATCGCAGGCTGCTGCAAAACGAAGCGAGTACGCAACGCCGCAGACAAGCGCGGTAGTAGTTTTTCGACAGCCTGCTAAGGTTTTAACCACACACACGCGCCACCACTGGAGGCATTAATCCGCTCCAGGGTGTCGCGGTGCGCGCCAAGATCGGTGGCGTTCGGCGCGACGACGTGCAACTGCGCATGCGTCACTGGTGCAGCCATCTCAGTTGTGGCCCGTTCCGAGGCGGCCGCGGAATCCAGTTCCAGGGCAGCTTGCCCGCCCGTCATAGCGAGATAAGTTTCGGCCAGAAGTTCCGCATCGAGAAGCGCGCCATGGAGCTCCCGGTGGGCGTTGTCTATTTCGTAGCGACGACACAGGGCGTCGAGGCTATTGCGCTGTCCGGGATGCATCGAACGCGCCAGCTTTAGGGTATCGAATACGGTGCAATAATCTTCCGTGCACCCCCACGCGCTGCCCAGAAGTTCGAACTCCGCGTTTAAAAAACCGACGTCGAACGCCGCATTATGGATGACCAATTCGGCGCCGCGGATGAACTCGATAAATTCGGCAGCGATCTCAGCAAACGTCGGCTTGTCGCGGAGGTCATCCAAAGTCATACCGTGCACTTCGGCTGCTCCTGCGTCGATTTCCCGTCCAGGATTGAGGTATTGGTGAAACTGCGCCGAGGCGATACGCCGATTCACAATCTCGACACAACCGATCTCGATTATGCGGTGGCCGAGCGCCGGCTCAAGACCAGTCGTTTCAGTATCGAGAACTATTTGTCGCATAAGTTACTCCTCGCGGCGGCATATTCGCCGACCATAGGTATCGTCATGTCGGTTGAGCCAGGCGCTGTTAATGACACACGTGGCGCGTGCACTCGTAGGTCACGCCGTTCACATACGACACGTTGGGGCAGTCCGCTAGCCGGCATCCAGTTGCAGCATTTCGTCTATTGCTTCGTTCGCAATGCGGTCCGCCATTTCGTTCCCCTCATCGCCCGAGTGTCCGCGCACCCACAGCCAACGGACGTCGTGTTGCACAGCGACCTGGTCCAACCGCTGCCATAACTCGGCGTTTTTTACTGGCTTGCGCGCAGCCGTTTTCCACCCTCGCGCTTTCCATCCTGGCAGCCACTCACTGATGCCTTTCTTCACGTATTGCGAGTCGGTGTACAGGTCGACCCGACTGGGCTGCTTTAGCGCGGCCAGCGCTTCGATCGCGGCACTCAGCTCCATACGGTTGTTAGTCGTATTGGAAGCTGCGCCCTTGAGTACGCGCTCGTGCCCCTGGTAGCGCAACCAGGCACCCCAGCCACCGGGTCCGGGATTACCGCGACAGGCACCGTCGGTATAAATTATTACGCGCCCAGAGTCATCCATTTTGCGGACCCTCTCCACCACTTTGATGCTGACGCGTACTCGGTTCGGCCATGCCACCAGCGAGTACGCGCCGACGCTGTCGCCAGCTGGCTTTCAAAGGAGTAACCCCTTCGACGCGCTTCTTGGCGACCACGACGTAAGCGTTGCCCAATATTGGCCAGCAATAAGCACCTAGCTTCTCCAGAAACTCAAGCCGTCGATTCAAAGCCGGGCGTTCCAGCGGAGGCCGATAGCCCGCCCGCGTGACGCTGATGATGTCAAAACCCAACACCTGCAGCCAATCCTTGATTCGCGCGACGCTGAACAAATGCCCATTCCACGGAGCCCGCCCACGCCAGCGTCGCAATAGCGCCCACAAACCGAAACTACTCCACGGATTGAATCCAATGACCACAATATGCCCTTCGCCGATTAGCACACGCTCCGCCTCACGCAGCACACGTCGTGCATCGTCGGCATACTCGAGCACATGCGGTACAAGCATCACGTCAATCGCGTTAGCGGCAAGCGACAAAGCGTGTTCGGCACATATCAAGGCACCAGGTGGTTGCTCATCAACGTTGAGCTGAACACATAGTTGATGGGATATCCGGCTCGACTGGATCAAACTTTCTGGATGATGACAGCCCAGTTGTACGATGTGATAGCCGAACAGGTCAGGCAGTATTGTAGCGAGCAATTGCTGCTCCTGACGGACGAGCAAGGTGCCGGGCAACGAGCTGAACCAGCCTAACAAATCGTCCGTCACGACCCCTTCTCCGGCGACGGTTGTGGCTCTGAAACTCATTCGCTGTTGAACGTATCACTTAATTAATCTGCGCTTGCCTGTCAGCTTGTCATGCGTACCTTCGTCACGCAACGCAAAATCCTGGGGACTGCCGAAAAAGTAGGCGTACACGCCGAAAGGCAAGGTCCGCAATATTCCAGACACTCGGTTTGTGGGTAATAAACGAGCTCTGTCGAACCCTGTGCTGCGCAGACCTCGGGCACCACAGCGACTTTTGCAGAGCTTTCCTTGACGGTCCGCTGCGGGGTTCCTAGCATAGCCGCCATGATGGCCCGGCCAAACACACGTACAGCGGCACTCGCCGGGCTGTTCGCGATTTTTATAAGCGCTTGTTCCTGGTATCCACGGCCGGAAGTGTCGGTATCGGAGCCGGCCGCGCCTGCACCGCGCTTCGCCTTGGGCCAAAGCAGTTCAGTCATACCTGGGTCCGAGCAGTCCGCTTCAACAAACAAGGCTGGCACGGCTGATTTGTGGGGCAAAATTGCCATCGAATTGAGCATGGCAGCGAAGCCGGCACAGCGCGTCGCTAACCCGCTTTCGCTGTTCGGCAACCGTCCGGCATTTGTGGTCAACGCCGCTGCCCGCGCGGAGCCGTATCTCAAGCATATCTACGGCGAAATCGAAAAGCGCGAGCTGCCCTTTGAACTTGCCCTCATCCCCATAATTGAAAGCGCGTTCAACCCGGCCGCAACTTCACCGTCCGGGGCCGCCGGTATATGGCAGTTCATGCCGGCGACCGGCCACCGTTTCGGTCTGAAGCAATCACGCTGGTACGACGGGCGACGCGACTTACTCGCCAGCACAACGGCGGCCCTCGATTACTTCGAAGAACTTCGCGATCGTTTCATGGGTGACTGGGAACTTATTTTTGCGGCTTATAACTGTGGCGAAAGAACTGTAGAGCGCGCTATCGAGCGTAATGCCGCACGCGGACTTTCGACGGAGTTTCACGCCCTCGAGTTACCCCGTAGCACCCAGGAGTACGTGCCCAAACTACTTGCCTTGGTAGAGATTCTCGCCCACCCGGAGGCCTACGACGTAGTGCTGCCGGCAATCTCGGACAAGGACTATTTCGAGATTGTAGACGTTGGCGGAGAAATGGATTTGAACCACGTACTCGACTGGAGTGGCATGTCGGCCGCGGAATTTGACGCCCTGAACAGCGGCTTTCGCAAACGCTATACCAGCGTCGATACCCCAACTTTGGTCCTGATCCCAGTTGAGCATGCCGGCGCGGTGGTAGCTGGTCTGGCTACGCTCGCACCTGGCGAACGCGGACGGCGACGGGAATACACGGTATCGGCCGGAGACACGCTATCGCATATTGCCAACGCAACTGGCGTACCGGTGGTCGCGATTCGATCTGCAAACCGGCTCAAATCGAGTCGGCTGAGCGTCGGTCAGAAGCTGGTTTTGCCGGGGCCGGCAGAAATCAGAACGCTGCACACGCAACGCGCTGCCAAGAAGTCGACCCCTGCGACCGTTCACGTGGTGCGCGCAGGCGATAATTTGTGGGACCTTGCACGTCACTATAAGACCAGCGTTGCCGAGATTACCCGCTTAAATGACATTAGCCGAAATACCACGCTGCGCCTGGGCCAGAAGCTTGCTGTCGGAGCGTCGCAGGAGCGCGCAATCAAACACGCCGACGACTCACGGCCGACTACCGGCACGCAACACTACACTGTGAAAGATGGCGACTCGCTGTGGACGATTTCGCGCCGATTCCAAATCTCTGTGGCGAAGCTGAAACGCTGGAATGACCTCAGTGGCCACGCTTTACAGCCCGGGCAATCGCTTGTCGTTCGGCAACTTCAGCCACCTGCAACCGATCAGGACGGCTAGCGCACGCGAACGCGTAGGTGAGCCGCTCTGCATTCGCCTGCGATGAACATTTGATTAGTACAGGTCCACCGCAATGAACGCCGATATCAGCGCTGCACGACCATACCCACGGCGCGTCATCGCTCGCACCAGAGCGCGACTATGACGGACACTGCTGGCCTTCTCTACCGCACCCTGAGGCAAGTCGTACGAATCCTGTTGCGGGTAGACGTTTGCGGTCTCGAGCATTACCCGGCAGGAGACGCCCGGGTGCTAATCGTCGCCAATCACATCTCACTGCTCGATGGCATCGTGCTTTATCTGTTCCTACCAGTGCGGCCGACTTTCGCAATCAATCTCGACATGGCCAGGCGATGGTATGTAAAACCGTTGCTGCGCCTGGCTGACGCGCACGAACTCGATACCCTCAATCCGGTCGCACTGAAGTCACTGGTGCGTCTGGTTCGCGACGGCCACCCAACAGTCATCTTTCCGGAAGGCCGGATTTCGACTACTTCAACGATCATGAAGGTCTATGATGGACCAGGCATGATCGCCGACAAGGCGGACGCCACGATCGTGCCCGTCGCCATCGAAGGTTTGCAGTACTCGCGCTTTTCTTACCTGCGCGGTCTGCATCGCTTACGCTCACGCGCACCGGTCACACTAACCGTTCTCCCACCGCGCAAACTTGAGCTCGAATCCCGTTTAGCCGGCGCAGCCCGACGCTCGGCTGCGACCGAACAGTTCGCCCGCATCATGCGCGAGATCGCGTTCGCCAACGGCTATTTTCACGAGTCATTATTCAGCGCGCTCGTGCGTGCCGCGCGCGTTCATGGCCGAAAACGGGTGATTCTGGAGGATAGCACCGGCGCTTGTCTGAGCTATCAGGACATAATCACCCGTGCGTTTGTACTGGGCTCGCTCGTCGCGGAATTGTCGCAGGGTTCCAAGCGGGTCGGCATCATGTTGCCGAGTACCGCTGCTGCAGTTGTAACGCTGTTTGCCTGTCAGGCGCGCGGCCAGCAGACAGCAATGCTCAACTTCACTGCCGGCACCCGCGGATTGGTGACCGCCGTTGAAACGGCCTCCCTCAAGACCGTGTTCACCTCGCGAGCGTTTATTGAAGTAGGCGGGCTTGAAGCGGAAGCAGCCGCACTGGCAGCTACTTGTGATCTCATCTACCTGGAAGATTTACGCGAGAAGATCTCGCTGCGGCACAAGCTAGCCGGCCTGCTGGCAGCCGCCATGCCCATGCGAGCCCATCGCAAACTGTGCAGGGGCCTGTCTCCTGATGATCCGGCCGTCATTCTGTTCACCTCCGGATCTGAAGGTATTCCCAAGGGCGTGGTCCTGTCGCATGCCAATCTCCTGGCCAACTTCGCACAGGTCAACACACTGATCGACATCACACGCCGCGATCGCGTGTTGAATGTGCTGCCGATATTCCACGCATTCGGGCTGTTGGGCGGGCTGCTACTGCCGTTGTTGAAGGGCACTGCAACCTATCAATACCCCAATCCGCTTCACTACCGGGTTATTCCCGAGCTGTGTTACGAACTCGGTATCACCTGCCTGTTCGGAACCACAACTTTTTTGCGCGGCTATGCGCGTAGTGCCAATCCTTACGATTTTCATCGCCTTCGTTTTGTCATTTCAGGTGCTGAAAAAATGACAGATGAAACGCAGAATTTGTGGAATGACAAATTTGGTATTCGCATCTTCGAGGGTTATGGCGCAACCGAAGTCAGCCCGGTATTGGCAGTGAACAATCCTCTTGCGAACCGACGCGGCACGGTGGGACAGTTGCTTGCGCAAATGGAGCATTACATCGAACCTGTCGATGGCATTAATGAAGGTGGCGAACTTGTCGTCAGGGGTCCGAACGTGATGCTTGGTTATCTATTTCACGGCAGCGACGGTGAAATCATCAAGCCATGGACTGAAGCGCGCGGCGCCGGTTGGTACGCGACGGGCGACATCGTGACAGTCGATGAGCAAGGCTATATTGCCATCCGTGGGCGTTCCAAAAGGTTCGCGAAAATTGCTGGTGAAATGGTCTCCCTGGCAACAGTAGAAGAGCTCGCTGCGTCAGTTTGGCCGGACGGTTTACACGCAGCAATCGCATTCAGCGACGCACGCAAAGGTGAGCAAATTGTGCTGGCTACGACGATTACCGAGGCCGGTAGAGCGGAACTGGTGGCGGCAGCACGCAGTGCGGCCATTTCAGAGTTGAGCATTCCGCGGCGCGTGGTAACCGTCGAATCGGTGCCCCTGCTAGGTTCGGGCAAAACTGATTACGTGGCGGTTCGCGAACTCCTGCGTGGCCTCGAGGAGGCGTGAGTTCAATACATTCGCCGCGAACGAACTAACTCGCTTAAAGAAAGCCCGTTACATCGGGCTGCCGTTGATGCCCCATTCGTAATCGAGATATTTGAGCTCATAACGTCCTTCCCGCAACCCCGTCGCAATTTCTTCGTCATCAACGTACTGGCTGATGTAAGCCAGTACTTCTGCGTCATTTTCGCCGAACTCATCGCTGTGACGTTCAAACAATTGCGAAATTCGCGTCCTAAACAACGCCTGCGAATAGCGGTTTTTACGGTTATCGTTCACGAATCTACGCGCGGCGTCGGTCAGCTGTTGGTCGATTTGATCGGCACGGTAGGCACCGGCCGGCAGATCAGGTCCGGTATATGCCGCATGCACCATGGCCAAGCGTATGCGCGGGTCGCCGAATTTCATCAAGATGTCGTCGATCGAATTAAGATCGACGTCGCGCCCACCCACCGGATGTTCGGTAGTCCGAAAAAATTTCAGGCGTCCAATCCTCGTCAGCGGTGTGATGCCATCAATAACATTCTTGATCGCCAGCGCGTTGTAAACATTGAGCCAGAATGCGATCTGTTCTTCATCGCTGCCTAATGATTCAACGTCCAGATCTGCAAGGGCCTCGATATATTTATGGAAACGAACGTTGCGAGATATTTTTGGATAATCGATGTAGCCCTTGTCGACGTGTGCCGCGAGAACCCCATCCAGCAGCGCAGCCAAGGCACGCGAGTCGGACGCGTGGACAAATGTGGAGACACTCGCCAACCAAGCCATGAGCAAGATTGAGCACCAGGGTCGGGGAAATATCTGAAACATCCGTGCGTGATCCTTGTTGACTTTGCTTGTGACCATGAAACGGTCGCGCAGTTTCACGGAACTCAGGCCTGAATCGATGTCAAAGCGAAGGCAGCCAGCCAGCTGCGGGAGCGATAGTCTACACGAGCACCGCAAGTTGAACTGAGTTGCAGCTGTCTGGCACAGTGCCGGCCTGCTACAGTCACGCTCCATTTTGAAGGACACCGAAAATGCGCGAAGCGGTCGAAAACTACTACGGCGAAGTGCTCCAGAACACATCGGATTTGCGCACCACCGCATGTACCACCTCGTGCGCTCCGGGAACTACCGTGCAACGCCTGATAGACCGCGTGCATCCGGACGTCAACGACCGTTATTACGGCTGTGGCCTCGTTTACCCGCCCGTACTCGAGGGGATGCGAGTTCTTGATCTCGGCTGTGGCAGCGGGCGAGATTGTTATGTCCTCGCGCAATTAGTCGGCCCGCAAGGCTACGTCGTAGGCGTGGATATGACTGATGCGCAACTGGCGGTCGCCAGCGAGCATCGTGACTGGCATACCACTCAGTTTGGCTACACAACCAGCAACGTCGAATTCCATAAGGGCTATATCGAGTCACTTGAGGATATCGGCTTAGAGCCAGACAGCTTCGATCTTATTGTGTCCAATTGCGTGATCAACCTCGCGACTGACAAACTGGCTGTCTTGCGCGGCGCCCACAGCCTCCTTCGAGAAGGCGGCGAAATGTACTTTTCTGATGTCTATGCGAATCGCCGAATTCCGGTCGCATTGGCGACAGACCCGGTCGTTTATGGAGAATGCCTCGGGGGTGCGCTGTATTGGAATGATTTCGAGAAACTTGCACGCAGTGCAGGCTTTGCTGATCCACGTCTGTTCGAAGATAGCCCCATAAGCGTTACTGATGCAGCTATCGCCGAACGCACGGCAGGACTTGAGTTTTATTCCGCCACTTACCGATTGTTCAAGCTAGCCACGCTCGAACACGCTTGTGAAGACTACGGACAGGCAGTGGTGTATCGCGGCGGTATTCCGGGGCACGAACGGGCGTTCAGCCTCGACAAACATCATCTCCTCGAACGAGGGCGCGTTTTTCCGGTATGCGGTAACACCTGGCGGATGCTCAAAGACACACGCCTGGCTGGCTACTTCGACTTCATCGGCGACTTCGATACGCATTACGGCATTTTCGAGGGATGCGGCAGCGCGCTGCCCTATTCCACAGAGCTCACCGCGGCGCCGTCAGGCACTGCGGCTTGCTGTTAGTCCGAGAACCAACAGTGTGACGATCAAACACGGTCTGATGGTGGCTGCGCTAGCGACCGTGGCCATCGCAGTCTGGATTCTGGAACCTGGGCAATATCTCAGCCTCGACTATCTGAAAGCGCAACAACTGGCGCTGCGTGCTTACGTCGAATTGCACCCTTTGCAATCCTCGGTGCTGTGCTTTGGCATCTACATGATCGCAACAGCGCTATCGATTCCGGGGGCCGTCGCCATGACCCTGGCAGCCGGTGCAGTGTTTGGCTTGCTGTGGGGAACGCTGATTGTGTCATTCGCAAGCACGGCCGGCGCGACACTCGCGTTTCTCATGGCGCGCTATGTGCTCCGCGATTTCGTAATTAGCCGTTTCGGTCATCGGCTCGAGGGCATCAACCGCGGCATCCAGAATGACGGTCCCAGCTATCTGCTAACCCTGAGATTGATTCCCTTTGTACCCTTCGTGGGCGTAAATCTGCTCATGGCTCTGACCCCGATTTCGGCGCGCAAATTCTACCTCTATAGCCAAATCGGCATGCTTCCGGCAACTGCGATATTTGTTAATGCTGGCACTCAGCTGGCAAGCATCGAACAGTTGTCCGACATTCTGTCAGTGACGATTTTGATCTCGTTCGGCTTGCTGGCACTGTTCCCGTTCATCGCTAAACTGATCATCGCGTTGCTCAAACGGCGGCGGTTCCGCGAGCGTTTCCCACCCCCTCCGTCAGTGGCACGAAATGTCGTTGTGATTGGGGCTGGGTCGGGGGGACTGGTCGCTAGTCTGATAGCTGCGGCTGTGCGTGCAAAAGTAACCCTGATCGAACAAAGCGAGATGGGCGGCGACTGCTTGAACACCGGCTGTGTTCCATCTAAAGCACTGCTGCGCGTTGCGCGCCAGGTTCACGAGACACGCCATGCGCACGTCATTGGCTTGCCAGACACGACGCTGGCGGTCGATTTCCCCCAGGTCATGCGACGCGTGCAGGATGTGATCCGAAGCATACAGCCGCACGACTCCGTCGCACGCTTCGAAAGTCTTGGCGTTGAATGCATCGCCGGCAAGGCCCGCATCGTGTCGCCGTGGGAAGTCGAAGTGAACGGTCGACGTTTGAGCACTCGATCGATCATCCTAGCCACCGGAGCGCGTCCGCTGGTGCCGCAGCTGCCGGGCCTCAGCAAGGTGGATTTTCTCACCTCCGATACGGTCTGGAACCTCACCGAGGCGCCTCGCCGGCTCGTGGTTCTGGGCGGTGGTCCAATTGGTTGCGAGCTGGCGCAGGCGTTTGCGCGGCTTGGCGCGACGGTGACGATCGTGGAAATGGCGGAGCGCATTCTTCCGCGCGAAGATCCGGAGGTGTCCGACCTACTCGCCGAGACGTTCGCAGCTGAACACATCCGCGTCCAACTCAATACCCGGGCAGTGGAATTCCGTACCGACGAGGGCCAGCACGTTATGGTCGGTGAGGTTGCCCAGGCAGGCACAGCCGAGCCGATCGAGATCTCCTTCGACCAGATTCTGATCGCGCTTGGCAGAGTTGCGAACGTTGAGGGCTATGGTCTTGAAGAACTGGATATTCCACTGACCGCTAGCGGGCGGGTCGACGTCAATCAGTATTTGCAGACACAAATTCCGAATATTTACGCTTGCGGCGACGTTACCGGGCCCTATCAGTTTACCCACGTCGCTGCCCATCAGGCCTGGTATGCGAGCGTGAATGCATTGTTCGGGACGGTCAAAAATCTCGCCGTCGATTACCGCGTCATCCCTTGGTGCACCTTCACTGATCCGGAAGTCGCCCGCGTCGGCTTGAGCGAAAGCGAAGCAAGCGCGCTAGGTAACAAGTTCGACGTGACTCGCTATGAACTGGCTGAGCTCGACCGGGCCATCGCAGACGGCGCGACGCGAGGCTTCGTCAAAGTGATCACGGCGCGCGGTACAGATCGGATACTCGGTGCAACGATTGTTGGCCAACATGCCGGCGATACGATCGCCGAGTTTGTGCTGGCGATGAAAAACAATCTCGGCCTGAACAAAATTCTCGGCACGATTCACATTTATCCAACCTTCGCCGATGCGAACAAACTGGTCGCAGGTGCATGGCGCCGCAAACATACCAACCCGAGGGTGCTCGCCTGGTTGCAGCGTTGGCACCTGTGGCGGCGCGAGGGGCGCAGCAAGCCGCACTAAAGCAGTCGAAGCGCCACTCAGTGTGTGCCGGAAACGCCTGCAAACAAATCTTCGAGCAACGCCTGTAACAAGCGTTGTCCCATCAGCACAGTCGCGCGGGTCGGATCGCCATTGACGCCGCTGGGAGAATAATTCCGAGCACCCTCGTCGTGGCGGTTGAAACGCCCATGGATGATTGGAGCCGCACTGGCAACAGCGCGCTCCAGGGCGACGCTGGGTTCATCGATGGCTAGCATCAATGCTGTTTCAATTTCGTCCGCATGTCCGCCAAAGGCCTGCGTCTGTAGCGCATCAACTGCCGAGGTAAAGCGCTCACCCGCGTAGCAGTTGAGCAGCGTACAGCGCATTTTTCGAGCTTGGCTGTCGATCAAGTCCTGGAGTGGTCGAATAGTGCTCAAGCCGGTGTTGATAATCACCAGGTGCCCGACACCGGCACGTTCGATCGAGTCGCGAATGTCAGCAACCAGCGCCGTGAAGGTTTGTGCCCGAAGCGAGACACTACCGGGGTAGTAGATGAAGGCCGGGTAGTAGCCGTAACTGACCACCGGCCAGATCAAAGCGTTGATACGCGCTGCCAGAGCGGTCGCAAAGTACCGCGCCTGCACATGGTCAGTACCGCTCGGCAGATGCGGGCCATGCTCTTTGCTCGCCGCGCCAATCGGCAGCAATGCCACCGCGCCTGCTGCTACACGCTGTTCGATTGCCGGCCAGCTGAGATGTTCGACCCATGTGCTGGTATCGAATTCGCGTTCATTCATGATCTATCCCTGCGGCACTTGTCCTGGCAGGTCGGTCTGGGCGACCCCCACATTCGGCTCGCCGTAGGGTGGTATGAAGGAATCTCGATGGCGTAATTTTTGCGCCTGTTTTTTTCACGTTATGATCACGCTCCTCTGCTGCCTGAGCCCACACATGCAAATTATCACCGACCATATTCGCGATATCCCGGATTTCCCCTCCGCGGGCATCATGTTCAAGGATCTCACACCACTTCTGGGCAATCACCAGGCCTTGGCAGAAACCACACGCTTACTGGCCGCACCTTTTCGCGATGCCGACATTAGCGCGGTCGTCGGCATGGAGGCGCGCGGGTTCATATTCGGCAGCCTGGTAGCACAGGCGCTAGGCGTCGGCTTCGTGCCGTTACGCAAACCGGGCAAGCTACCGGCCGAAACCTACAGTGTCAGTTACGACCTCGAATATGGTTCGGCGGAGCTGCACATGCATCAGGATGCCTTGCGTGCCGGTCAATCCGTATTGCTGGTCGATGACCTCATCGCAACGGGCGGGACCGCGGCCGCCAGTATCAAATTGGTAGAGCGTGCCGGGGCTACCATTGCCGGCTGCGCGTTCGTGGTCGAGCTCGATTTCCTCGCTGGTCGCGTCGCCCTTGGGGACGTTAGCGTGCATAGTCTGGTGCATTATTGATGGCAGGCTCGGCGAGCGCCGAGGAAGTCCTCGAATTCTGGTTTGGGGCTGACCCCGACGACCGCGCTGAAATTAGCAAGCGCACGCGTGATTGGTTCGCAGCAGACCCGGCTTTCGATGAGCTTATCCGGACGCGTTTTATGGCAACCATGAATGCCGCTGCTGCCGGCGAACTGCGCTTGTGGAAATTAGCGGCGCACGGAACGCTCGCGCTGATTCTTCTTTTCGATCAGTTCCCGCGCAATATCTGGCGCGCAACGCCAGCCGCATTTAGTTTTGATTCCCGCGCTCTGGCGCTTGCTCGCGATGCCGTTGCCAGCGGTACAGACCGGGAATTGAGTTTCGTTGAACGCCAGTTTTTATATCTACCCTTCGAACACGCCGAAGATGGTGAAGCGCAGGATAAATCTGTGCAGTGCTTTCAACGCCTGCACGATGAATCGCCGGCGGAACTCAAAGACATTCTCGGTATCGCGCTTCAGCATGCACTGGAACATCGGGAAGTCATTGCTACCTTTGGGCGCTTCCCCTATCGCAATCTAGCTCTCGACAGACCCTCGACCCCTGCAGAGAACGATTGGTTGTCGGCTCAGCACAAAAAGACCAGCCAGGGATAAGCGCCATGTGTTTGTTACTTGTCGCGCACAATTGCTGCGCGGGCTACCGTCTCGTCGTTGCCGCTAATCGAGACGAGTTTCACGAGCGCCCGACGGCGCCCGCTGCACGCTGGGAGGATCTGCCACAGATCGCTGGTGGCCGCGATCTGGAAGCGAATGGAACATGGCTGGCCGTCGACCAGCGCGGACGCTTCGCGACCATCACCAACGTGCGCTCCGGCAAGCCGCTGCGCGCCAACGCCAGATCACGCGGCTTAATCGTGAACGATTTTTTAACTGGCGATCGCACGCCCACGCAGTTCAGCGCGGCACTGGCCCGCTACGGCGATGAATATCATGGCTTTAATCTGCTCAGTTATGCGGACGCAGAGCTGGTCTGGTATTCCAATCAGGCCGCTGCGCCGCAACGTCTGAAGGACGGTATCTACACCCTTAGCAATGCCCAACTCGATACTGCGTGGCCAAAAACCGAACGCTTGCGCAAAGGTTTTGCCGATTTCATCGCTCGCTTTCCGGCAGCACCCGTCGAAGGATTACTCGAAATTCTTCGCGACGGGCGCAAAGCGGACCACAGCGAACTGCCCGATACCGGTATTGGCCAGGATATGGAGCGCGTGCTGTCGTCTATATTCATAGAGGGCGGAAGCTATGGAACTCGCTGTTCCACCGTCATCCTGATTGACGAGGCCGGCCAGCTGACGTTTCACGAACGACGCTATGACGGATCCTCGGCAGTGAGTGGAGATACGCGCATTAGTTTTGAACTGGCGCCAAGCGGCGCGTAGGATTCCCAACGATGTCAACGCCTGCCCCAACACACCCAGCGCACGCTATCGAGAATCGGCACGAGAGTCTCGCTGACGCATACGTTCGCGTGCGCCAGGCATCCGTCGATTTGATTGCATCGCTGTCGTCCGAAGACGCCTGCGTCCAGTCGATGCCCGACGCGAGCCCTGCGAAGTGGCACCTCGCACACATCACCTGGTTTTTCGAAACTTTCCTGCTTGAACCGCTGGAAACTAACTTCACGGCGTACGACCCTGCGTTTCGCGAGCTTTTCAACTCCTATTACAACGGCATCGGCAAACAATTTTCTCGTCCGGATCGCGGGCTCATCACGCGCCCCTCGCTGGACGACGTCATGGCCTACCGACAGGCCGTCGACGCGCGCGTTCTGGCGCTGCTCGAAAGGCGTGCTGGCGACTGCGATGTACAGACCACGGTTGCGCTGGGACTCCATCACGAACAACAGCATCAAGAACTGCTGTTGATGGATATCAAGCATTTGTTATCGCTAAACCCGCTTGAGCCAGCGTTTGTCGCCGCTGAGCCGGGCGCGTCGGTGGCACCGGCGAATCAATGGCTCGACTGCGAAGGCGGATTACTGGCCTTCGGCCACGGCGACGACACTTTCCACTTCGACAATGAATCACCGCGCCATAAAGTATGGCTAGAGCCGTTTCGGCTTGCCACACGTTTGGTCACCAACGGAGAGTATCTCGAGTTCATCGCAGCCGGCGGCTATACCGATCCCTTACTGTGGCTCGCCGACGGCTGGGCGTGGCGCAACAAAGAGAGCTGGGAAGCGCCGGCTTATTGGCGACGCCGCGATTCCGAGTGGTATGAATTCACCTTGCACGGTACACACAGGCTCGACCTCGGTGCCCCGGTCTCGCACATCAGCTATTTTGAAGCAGATGCGTACGCGCAATGGGCCAGCAAGCGTCTGGCAAGCGAGTTCGAGTGGGAAAGCTGCGCGCCGCAGCCGCTAGCCCTGGACCGCATTGTGGCCCTGCATCCGCCCGCTGCCAGCGACATCGAGGGAATTCAGCAGTGTTACGGCGGTCTCTGGCAATGGACCCGTTCTGCCTATCTCCCTTATCCGGGTTTCGCGCCCGCGGCCGGCGCTGTTGGCGAGTACAACGGAAAATTCATGAGCGGCCAGATGACGCTCCGAGGCAGTGCTTGCATTACCCCAGGCGGGCACGCACGAGCGACCTATCGAAATTTTTTCTATCCTTGGCAGCGCTGGGCCTTTTGCGGCCTGCGCCTCGCCGATGATCGGTGACCTGGCAGGTATTGACCCCACACTTTCCAGAGCAATACGCCCTCCTGCGCCGCATACGAAAAGGGTCGCGTTCCACAACTGAGGCGCCCTCTTCCCGGGCAATGCTCGCGCTGTTAGCCGAATCCCGTCTAACGTGATGGGCGGCGCGCAGCGAAACTACCCGACGCCTTTGCGCGCTTCTCAACTACTCAACCCACCGTTAACTTTCAGTGTCTGACCGGTGATGAATGCCGCCTCATCCGAGCACAGGAAAACCGCGGCCTGTGCGATATCGGTCGGCGTCCCAAAACGCGCCAGAGGGGTTTGCTCAACAACCCATTGGCGATACTCGGGCGTCATCGTTTGTGCAGCGAAAGCTGTTTCGATCCACCCGGGCGCAACCTCATTAACCCGGACCAGAGGGGCAAGACTGCGCGCAAATGAGCGAGTAAAGCCTGTTACACCAGCCTTGGTGGCAGCAAACATTTCCGGATTTCGTTGCGCCATACCGACCAGGGCCAAATCCCAGGACATGTTCAGGATCGCCCCGCTGCCCGCCGCCTGCATGCGCGGCGCAACAGCCCATGAACACAACATCGTGCCGCGCAGGTCAACATCAATCAGCCGGCTGAGCTTGTCCGCATCCGACCACGCAGCTGCGTCACCGGTGAGAATGTCCGCCCCGGCGATGTTGGCCCAGATATCGACGCCGCCGAGCTTTTCGAAGGCTTGCTCAACCAACGCACCGACGGCCGTCTCATCAGCAACGTCCGCCTTGATCGCGTGCGCGTTCGCGCCAGCGTCACATAATGACTTTACGAAGGCCGACGCAGCCCCATCTGAGCGCGCGTAGTTGACCACCACTGCCGCTCCGGCGGCCGCGAACGCCTCTGCAATGGCCCGACCAATTCCTGAGCTTGCGCCAGTAATGACAGCCTTTTTCCCTCTCAGACGCACTATTAGCTTCCCGCTCTTGTGTCAGCGCGCCAGACTAGCATGGCGTTCTGGGTGCATACATTCACAACTTGCCCGGCCTTCCGGTCTGCTGGCCGATGAACTACGATTGCCGCTCATCTAGTGACAACTCAACTGACGTCAAGGCGAGATCAATCATGCTCAGCAATTTTCGTGGAATGTACGCAGTCGGCGGCGCAATGCTAATGCTCGCGACGACTTTCGTCAGCGCTGAACAAGCCAGCCCGTGTGGCAAAGACGCGGATGATTTTTCAGCACAGGTTAAAGTGGTATTGGGACCGATTTATGCCCAACCGGACGACTTGAAGCGTATCCAGGCAGGCATGGCACAACTCACCGACTTGCTGTCGATGGCCGCCCATTGTTCCTCGCAGGCACGTGCGCCGGGCGAGTCGGGCGAAGAACGCAATCGCAAGATTATGGGCTGGCATTCGATGAACCAATGGCTCGACCGACTGGTCTCGCGCGTCGGCATATCTGCCCGCGACGGTAATGATCTCAGCTGGCGCGACGAGTACGAACTGTTTGCAGAAGTGTATGAGTTTAAGCCCTAAGCCAGAGATCTCAGCGCCCGCGTCATGACGTTGTGGGTCGACGCAGACGCGTGCCCGCGAGGGGTCCGCGACATCTTGTTTCGTGCTGCTGAGCGACGCGAACTCGACCTTGTTATGGTCGCCAACAGCTACCTGAAAACACCGCCGTCGAAGTACATACGCAGCGTGCGCGTGGCGAGCGGATTTGATGCTGCCGACCGCTATATCGTGGCCCAGGCCGTCGCTGGCGATCTGGTGATTACTGCGGATATCCCACTCGCAGCCGACGTCATTGCTGGTGGTGCGACAGCGCTTAATCCGCGCGGCGAGTTGTACACGCCAGACAATATTTCCGAGCGATTGGCTGTACGCGACATGATGGATGAATTGCGTAATAGCCGCGCAGTAAGCGGTGGACCGGCGCCGGCGAATGCTCGCGATAACCAGCAGTTCGCCAACCAACTCGATCGCTGGATCGCACACTATGTGGCCAGTAAATCGTGACCACATGTGGCGATCAAGCGACACACCGCGAACTACTCAGGTAGCAAATTCACATGGACGGACTCATCTCTATCGCTTGGTACGACGTGGTTGGCACCAGCGGCGTCGTGCTTATTTTGATCGCGTACTTTTTGCTGCTGGGCGAACGACTGAGTAGTAAAGCCTTGAGCTATTCAGTGTTGAACTTGGTTGGCGCGATGCTGATTACGGTTTCACTGGTATTCGAGTTCAATCTCTCGGCCGTGATCATCGAAGTCTTCTGGATGGTCGCGAGCGCCTACGGCGTGTGGCGCGCACTGCGCAATCGCGCCCAGATCGAGGCGCCGTGAATCTGAGCAGATATCTGAGTGCGATGTCACTGGCTGCATACAGCGCTGTGCCGGCGGTCGAACCCAGGTTTCCCTGCACCGTAAACAGCGAGCTGACCTGACCGGCACGCGCGCCCTTCGCCACGCCGGGACATCAACGACACATCGTGCGCTTTGCCCTCTACGGCCACCAGGGATCCGTTTTTCAGCTCCCGGTCGGTCGTTCGGTGACGCTGCTAAAATAGCCGGCGTCCCACGACTCCGGAGCCTAAGCACGTGATTGTTGACCATAGAACCTACACGATTCACCCTGGGAAAATCGCCACATTTATCGAGATTTATGCCACTCACGGTTACCCCTTACAGCAGAAGCATCTCGGTGATTGTGTCGGCTGGTACACCTCCATGGACATCGGCCAGCTCAATCAGGTTGTGCACATGTGGCGCTTTGAGGATCTACAGGACCGCGCTAAACGCCGCGCGGCTATGGCCGCAGAGCCCGGCTGGCCAGTCTATGCCGAACAGGCATCGCCGCTGATTCAACACATGGAGAACAAAATTCTCACAGCGGCGCCATTTTTCGAGTTGCCCTCGCTCTCCTATTCGCGCTGAGCCCGGCGCCCCAACACCTGCACGCAGAAGCGCCAGCAGAGAACGTTGCCGGTTGGGCGGCGAATGAGAGGGCATATGGTCTGCTTTCTCTGGCTCAGTCCGTCGGGTTCACTCAGGCTTGAGAAATTATTGGCGAGCGCGGGCCGAAGCCTTACACTCTCGTCTTGGCGCGCGCAGACGCGAACTGCTGAACCAGGATGACCCCGACCGGGCCCAATTCTGCACGACGTTTCCGGTTGCTACCGCGGCCCAATTCACACCTCAAGGTAACCCGTTGTCGATGAATCTATACGATAGGCAAATGCACGAGCACCACCCACAGTGACTACTCCAACAGCTCCGCCGCCCCTGCTAATCGATCTCGAAGGCGGCGTACTGACCCTCACCCTGAATGAGCCGAGTAATAACAATCGGCTGTCATTGGCGATGATTTCCGCGCTGCAAGAAACGTTCGCTGCACTTACTGAGAACAAGCAAGTCTGCGTCGTTGTCCTCACCGCAGCAGGCGCAGCGTTTTGTGATGGACACGACGTAGCCGAATCGGCCAGTTTGCCGAGCGCGTCCCATCAACGTGCAGCCTGCCTGGCGAGTAACGATTTAATGGTCGCGCTGGCAGATTGTCCAAAAATTACGATCGCGAGTGCACAGGGGTCAGTCTGCGGCGCCGGCTTGGAACTGATTGCCGGGTGCGACCTAGCACTCGCGGCGGACTGCGCAACTTTTACGACGACCGGGCTCAACACCGGATTGTGGGATCACACGGCGCAGATCGCATTGAGCCGTCTGACATCACATAAATTCGCGATGGAAATGCTGATAACAGACAAGATTGCCGACGCCGCAGATGCTGTCCGAATGGGCCTCGTCAATCGCGTCATTAAGGCTTCAGAATTGGCCAGTGAGGTAAACGCGCTCGCCCACTCCATTGCTTCCAAATCGAGCTATGCCCTGGGCATGGGCAAGTACAGTTATGCCCACCAGGCACCGATGGACCGCGTCGATGCCTATAATTTCGTGGCCGAACAATTCCACCGCGATGTGCAAAGCGAGGACGGTCGCAACGCGTTGGCGACAGCGCTCGAACAGCGCAATTCGAACAAAAATCAGGGCTAAGTGCCGCAGTCGGCGGCAACGGCACCAACTTCCAGGGAGAAAGCTATGGGTATGCAGGCAGCAAAGAACGCACTCGATATAGGCTTAATCGTCAGCGACATCAAAGCCAGTCTCGCGTTTTACGGAGACTTGCTCGGCCTTGAGAAAGTGCAGGAAATGCCCGTGCCTTTCGGGACCATGCATCGCATGGCCTTCGGGGAAAGTTTCGTCAAGCTTATCGATCCGACTAAAGTGCCGTCTGCCGGAGCGTTGGGGCTCACCAAGGCGCTCGGATTCCGCTACCTGACATTTCAGGTCTCGAACATTGACGACATCTGTACCGAGTGCAGCGCGGCGGGGGTCAAGTTTGAAATTGAGAAGACCGAGTTGATGCCTGGCGTTACCATCGCGATGGTGGTCGACCCGGACGGCAATGTCGTCGAATTCGTAGAACGCGCCTGACTCACACCTCGTTCACGAGATGAGTATTCCGCTTGATCCGCGTCTCGATTGGGAAGTTATCGCGCAACCCGAGCTCGGCTTCTGTCGCGTCACTTTGGCTGGCGTCATGACGGTCGATAACGCGAAAATCGTGCTCGAGGATCTCTGGAAACACACGCTTTATCTCGACCAGCCTGCAGCATTGTGGGACGTCAGTCAGTGCGACTTGCCGAATTTCGATGCGCTTAGCGAAATATCGGCGTACATCAAGAAAGAAAAGCGCGAGCGCGGTCCCGCGGTGCATGCATTCGTGTCCCCTGCTTTTGCGACCTCAGTTCTGGCACGGGCGTTCCGAGGCTTTCAACGCCTGGTCAGCCTCAACCTGAATTTCTTTGGTAACGAGCAGTCCGCAAGCGACTGGTTGAGCGGTCGGCAGCCCGGGTCGACATGAGCGTGGCGGCGATGTTCTGCGCTCGCTAGGGCGCATCGCTAAAGTTCGGGGCGCGCTTCTCGAGACTCGCAGTTACGGCTTCCCGCTGGTTGCGCGAACCGATTAACGATTTTTGCAACGCTGCCTCAAGAGCGAGGCCACTCGCGGCATCGCTACGCCACGTATCGTTGTAGAGTTGCTTGCAAGCCCGTACGGCTTGCGGAGAGCGGCCTGCAATGATTGTTGCGAGCTCGTGCGCTGCGGCTAGTGGTTGCTCGTTCACCGCCGTGACCAGGCCCAGCGTGAGTGCTTCGTCGGCTAAAAATTCACGCGCGCTGAGAGTCAGTTCCAGCGCGACATCTCGCCCAAGCAATTCCGGCAGCGTCTGGGTAATCGACATATCCGGAATTAATCCATACCGCATTTCCATGATAGAAAATCTCGCTTGCGGGGCCGCAATGCGAATATCACAGCCCATCGCGATTTGAAAACCGCCGCCGAACGCCACGCCATGCACAGCCGCGATGACGGGGACCGGCGCCGATTTCCAACAGTAGGCCACGCGTTGTGCAAGGTTCTCCGGGCCGTCCGCACGGGTGAGCAGTCGGTCCGGTGCAGCGGTCTGATCTTGCTCACTGGCAAGCAGACTGCGCATCACACTGAAATCGAGACCGGCGCAAAAACTCGGTCCGTTACCAGACAAAACAGCGACTCGGATGGCAGGATTATCGTGCAGGGCCTGCCCCGCAGCGGCAATGGCGTCAAACATCTCGAGGGTGAGTGAATTGTGCTTGTCGGCGCGATTAAAGCGGATATCCGCAATACCGTCAGTAATATCGATTTCGACCAGATCTTCGTCCATCAACGCGCTCCTTTCCTCATAACTGGCGTTCAATGTTTGCACACATGAGATCCACGCGGTCGTTACCGAAGTACATATCTGTACGGTTGACGAAAATGCTCGGCGTTCCGAACCCGCCTCGCGCGATCAACTCTTCGGTCGTCAAGCGTAGCCGGTCCTTGTAAGTTTGATCGGCGATGCGCTGAAAAAAATCTTCAGTCGGCAGACCGACTGCTTCGACGACGTCGCTGAGCACGGCCTCTTGTGAGATATCCCGCCCGTCTGTCCAATAAGATTTAAAAACTGCGCGCGCATACTCGACCAGGCAACCCTGCTCGATAGCCACAAACGCACCGCGCATGGCTTTCACGCTGTTGACCGGAAAAACGTCCGGCCAACCAATTTCTAAGCCAACGAAAGCGGCCCAGTCCTGCAAGTCTTTTTTGGCATACGCTGCCTTGGCCGGGACGGGCGTTTCGCGACTGGCATACACACTAGGATTAACGCTGTTAAAAATGCCGCCAACCAAAATTGGCTTCCACGCAATATCGATATCGAGCGCCGTGAGTCGCCGTTGCGCATGTTCAAATGCGAGATAGGTCCATGGGCTTGAGCAGTCAAAGAAAAATTCGACGTCGGGTTTCACTGGATTTCTCCTCTGTGTCGCTGGCAAAGGTTAAGTGTAAATCTGTAGCAGCCTCACGATGTTCGCGCCAGGTCCGCGCGTGCCGCTAAATTTCGACAACGACGCGCCCAACTACGCGTCGGTCGGCAACTGTATCAAAGCCGTCAAGCAACCCGCTGAACGGCAGACGGGTATGAATGTGTGGCGTCAGCTGACCGCTCTCGGCAAATTCGCCGAGAGCGCGTTGCACCTCGGCGCCACCGGCCGGATTCAGGCGCCCATACTCTCCTGCACGCACCCCAATGATGGAGATTTGCTTGATCAGCGCTAAGTTGACGCCCACCTGTGGAATTCTGCCACTGGCAAAGCCGATGATTAGCAACCGTCCGAACGGCGCTATGCATCGCATCGATTCGTCAAACACATCGCCGCCAATCGGGTCATAGATGACATCGGCGCCGCGCCCATCCGTGAGCGACTTAACCGTCTCACGAAAGCCGCCATCCCGATAATCCAGAACGTGCTGCGCGCCATGCTGGCGCAGTATCGCAAGCTTCTCCGCGCCGGTTGCCATAGCGATCACGTTGGCGCCTTTTAAGCGTGCCAAATCAAGTGCCGCGAGGCCGACACCGCCGGCGGCACCGTGAATCAGGACGGTCTCACCGGCCTGCAACTGACCGCGCACAACCAGCCCGACGTAAGCGGTTTTGTAGCCGATGTTAAAAGCGGCGGCAGTCGCGAAATCGAACGCTTCGGGCAGCGGCAGGCAATGCTCAGCGTCAATGACGACTTCGTCCGCAGCGGCACCGGCCCGCACCGAGCCCATGACGCGGTCGCCGCACCTGAATTCGCCCGAGTCGTCGCCCGAATCGATAACTTCACCCGCAAACTCGGAACAGGGCGTAAACGGCAACGGTGGTTTTAGCTGGTAACCACCCTGAACCATCAGCATGTCCGGGAAGCCGGCCGCAAACGCTCGATTTGCGATGCGAATCTGCCCTGCTTGCAACGCTTGTCGGGGCACCGATTCAATGCGCAGATCGTTATAATCACCGAACGTATGGCACCGCCAGGCGCGATAAGAACGCAGTTCCGTCGCCATCCGAGAACTCTCTATCACCTTTTCAAGCAGGCTATGATCGCACAAGCATGAGCATGACAATCGAACCCAGCAACGCCGTCGCCGAAATCCTCAAGGCGCGCGAGCAAACTGTCGCCGTCGCCGAATCCTCGACCGGCGGCCTGATTTCCGCCAGCTTGCTCGCCGTGCCTGGCGCTTCGGCTTATTACCTCGGGGGCAGCGTTATCTACACGATGCGCGCGCGCCGCGAGCTACTGGGTATCGATAAGGCCACACTGAATGCGCAGCAGCCGCTAACGGCCGACTACGTTGTGCTGTGTGCCGAGACGATGCGGCAGCGCATGCGCGCCGACTGGGGCCTCGCTGAGCTTGGTGCGACGGGCCCGGCCGGGACCCCTTACGGCCATCCGCCCGGGATCTGCGTTCTCGCCGTGGTCGGGCCAGTGACCTTGACCAGACACATAGAAACCGGGCATGGCGATCGCGAAGCCAATATGGAGATTTTCGCCGCCGCGGCTTTCGAGTTATTTCGCGAAGCACTTGAAAGCACCGCCTGAGTTTCGTCCGCGTCATGGAAGCAAAATTTTGGCTCGACAAATGGAACGCTGATCAAATTGGTTTTCACGAAATCGCGCCCCACCCGCTGCTGGTAGCTCATTGGTCGAAGCTGCACCTGGCAACGACCGAGCGTGTATTCGTTCCGCTGTGCGGAAAATCAAATGACCTGTTGTGGCTACGCGCCCGTGGGCACGAAGTCATCGGTGTCGAGTTAAGCGAGATCGCAGTCAGGGACTTTTTCGGCGACAGTAGCATCGATCCAGAAATCACCACCCGCGGTGAGCTACAGCGATTCTCTACTCCCGGCATTACGATTTACTGTGGGGATATCTTTGCCCTCAACGCACATGAACTCGGCCAGATTAGCGCCATCTACGATCGTGCCGCTTTGATTGCATTGCCACCGCCAATGCGGGCCCGCTATGCCCCCCATCTGACAAGCCTGAGTAGCGCAACAACGCAGATGCTGACGATCACCGTTGCCTACGACCAGAAAACTATTAATCCACCACCGTTCGTCGTTGCCAATGATGAAATCGAACAACTCTTTGCTGCCGATTGGGCACTCAATCTCATCGCTACCGTTAGCGCCGAAGTGAAGGGACAACCCGCCAGCGAAACTGTTTTTCGGTTCGCCAGGAAAACGCAGTCATGAGCAAAAACGGCCAGCATACTGCTGTCGAACGCGGCGGTTTTGATCCGCACCGTGTATTCAGCCAGATTCTTGCCGGCGAATTACCTGCCGCGTTTGTGTTCCGCAACGCACTGGTCTCGGCGTTTATGGACATTCAGCCAATTAATCCTGGCCACGTTCTGGTGGTACCGAATCAGCAAGCCAGTTGTCTTGCCGAGCTGCCGCCTGAGACTGGCGCAGAAATCTTTCGGGTCGGTCAGCGCGTGGCCGCCGCCATCCGAGCGACGACGCTTAAATGTGAAGGCATCAATCTGTTTCTGGCCGATGGGGTAGTCGCCGGACAAACCGTATTTCATGTTCATCTGCACGTTTTCCCCCGCTTTGTAGACGATGGCTTTCGCTGGAAGCTCCCAACCAGCTATGACACCCCGCCCTCACGTGAGGAGATAGAGGCAAACCGCGATTTAATTTCGCAACTGCTGAAAAACGAGATGTAGCGCAGTCGCTTTTGCGATCAGCGCGCTGTCCATCAGGGATAAGCTCGTCCTCCTTGATGGTTCAGCACGTCCCGCCCTGCCTATCGCAGCGATCGTCGTCCGGCAACACTAAATGAGCGCGCCGCGCGGTGACGCCCTTAACCCGATGAATCAGCTGCGGCTCGTGCGGCCCGCAATTGCAACGTGCGCAGACGCAAATTGCTGGCGATTAAACCGGCGACCACCATCCCCGCGCCAATAATCTCGGTCGCTGCGACCGCATGGCCCTGCACGGCGCGATAAACAAACGTCGACACCGGCATGCAATTGATTAGCAAGGTCGCGTTCATCGCACCTATTCGACGCGTACCGAAGTTCCACGCCAGCAGCGACAACAGCACCCCAACGAAGGTCAGGTATGCGAGTTCCCAGCCGACTTCGCGCAGCGCGGCCAAACTTGGTGGCGCGACATGGTCGAACATCACGAGTATCACAGTGATTGTTCCAGTCGCCAGGGCGCCTGGAATCATGGTCAGCGTGGTGATGCGCCAAATCGACCAGCCGGACAACCGCCCGATGCCGATGGTGTACACGACCCAGCAACCGGCGCCTGTGAAACAGATCAGATCACCGAGAATCTGACGCGGTGACTGAATAGATCCCAGCTCTCCTTGCGTCACCACCAGCACCACACCGACAAATGCCAGCGCCATGCAGGCAAGCGTAAAGTTGGTGGGTCGTCGACCGCGTAACAGCCAAAACGCCAATGCTGCGATAACGGGCTGCAAAGACACGATGACAACTGCGTGTTCGGCGCTCGACATCGACATGCCGACAAACACCAGCATGGGTGACCCACACATCCCGGCAACACCGAGCGCGGATGCAGCGAATCCGAAGCCCCGATAGGACAGCGCACCCAGGCCTTCCCGCCAGACCAGAGCCAGTGCCAGGCACAGCCCGGCCACGGCGTAACGCAAAGACGTGATGTGAAAGGGGTCCACGGTCGCGAAGGCGTCTTTAGCCAACGGTAACTGCACGCCCCAGGATATGGTCGCCAAAGCCGCGGCGACCAGACCCACGACAAATGGGCGCGTCACGCTGGCGTGTCGATGAAGTCGCGCGGGCGACCCGGCTGTACCTCAGCCACCAAGGTCAAGCAGCGCTGTGGCCCGACACTGCGGGCGCTGTGTCGGTGGCTAAACGCGATCGCGATAGCAAAAACAAAATGACTGAAATGTTGAGTAAATTCCAACCGATGCCATTCATAAACGCAGCCGTATACGACCCCGTCCAATCAAAAATTGCGCCCGAACTCCAGCCGCCGACCGCCATCCCGACGAGAGTCGCAAGGATGATCACGCCAAGGCGGCTGGCTGCTTCAGATTCGGGAAAAAATTCACGCACGATAAGTGCGTAACACGGCACGATGCCACCCTGGAATAACCCGAACATCGCAGCGACAAAGTAAAGCGACGCGAGGGAATCGGCGGGCAGAAACATCACCAGCGCGACGCACTGCAACGCGGAACCGATCAAGATTGTGCGTAGCCCGCCGAGGCGGTCTGAAACCCACCCAAAGCCGAGCCTGGAAATGATCCCGAAACCGAGCATGACTGAAAGCATCTCGGCGCCCTTGGCGACGCCGTAGCCGCGGTCGCCGCACATCGAAACGAGATGAACCTGCGGCATCGCCATCGCCATGCAGCAACCAAGCCCGGCAAGGCACAACAGTGCGAGCAGTGAGTTGGGCGTCAAACCGAGCATTTCCGGCGTTCCCGCACTGCCTCCCGAGCCAACAATCTGATTGTCACCGTGCGGGCGCCGGTTCAACAACAACAACATCGGCAGCATGAGCACGACGCTCAGCATACCGATCATGACGTAGGTATCACGCCACCCGACGGCCTCAATCAGGTCATGCATAATCGGCGGCCACAGCGCCCCGGACACGTAATTTCCGCTCGCGCAGATGGCGACGGCCAAACCGCGTCGGCGATTAAACCATTTCGAAATATCCGAAATCAGCGGCGCGAAAACCATCGCACAACCGAAACAACCGATTTGGGCGTGCGCAAGGTTGAGCAGGAAGATGCTATCGCTGAGTCCGGCCTGTGCGTAGGACAGACCGAGCGCAATGGCGCTCAAAAAAAGCGGCCTCGCCACGCCGAAGCGGTCGACGATACGCCCGCTCATGATGCCGCCGAGGCCGAAGCCTGCCATCACCATGGTGTAGGGCACCGAAGCGGTACCGCGCGACATCCCGAAGTCGAGCTGAAATGCCGGAAGGGCTACCACAACAACAAACATGCCGGCGCTGCCAACGGTCGTTAAAGCCAGACAGGCGGCCAAGCGTATCCAAGCGTAGCGCGACTCAATCGCTGCCGTTTTCATGCTGGTTTGGCCTCATTCGGGGCACGCTTTGCGCGTGGCGTCAGTCTTTGGGGGGCGAGACGATACGCTATTTGATCGCAACTTCACATCGCTACGCGATGCAGGACCTGTGACGACGCCGAGCGCGCCAGGCGCGGACTAAAAGCGGGGCGACTCGCGTTGGCAGCGCGCGCACTGCCAACCCGGCGTGACGGGACCGTGCAGGCGCGCCAACTAGCGGCTAATCGACGCTTTTTTCGAACAAGTCCGGTGCCTGCTGTGTCACTTTTGCGTTGTCGGTCCAGTAACGCTTGGCCCAAATACCCTGATAGTTTTCACCTTCAACCGGCATCCGCCACGAACGCACCTCAGCGTCCGTGAGCACCACCGAACACAGTGCCCGAGGTTGATCATCTGTCCCGTCGACATACGCGTTGGCATCGTCAACCGGAATGTAGCGCTGGGCGATGCGCCGATAGCGATCTCGCCAGGCGTCGTCGTTTCCGACTTCGAAATCGATCGCAGCGCGCCCGCGAACGACAACTTTGCGGTACGGGATGGCGGCCTCGTCGATGCTCAATGCAACCCGTTTATCGTTGCGCAGGTGACGAAGCCATTCAGAATGCTGACGCGGCGTAAACCAGATACGACCTTCTTCAAACACAAACCAGATGGGCGTCACCAGGGGTGCGCCATCAGTATCGACCGTCGCAATATTCATAATCATGCCGGGTTCGGCGAGGAATGTGTCGCGTTCAGATTCGGTAAGCTTTGGCACTGTGAGTTCTCCTGGTTATCTGGCGGCCGGCGTAACGCCATAGACCGCGAAGAGGATGTGGGGTATTAAATCGCAAGCTGCGCGACGTGCAAAGTCCAACGCAGCGGATCACTCGTCGGTCGCCCGGGCAGTCGGCCATTCCTGCTTCAGAATCACCTCGCCCATCACTTTACCCGGTTCCAGCTGCCCCTGATAAATCACATAGCGGCCACCCGGTTCATCGTTAACTGCAGGACTTTCGACCCAGATCCACAAGTGTCCCGCGACCGTATCGACGAGTAACGCCTTCTCAGTTCCGTAGTTCATACCACCTTCGATGGGAACCGCCTGATAACGCCCGTCGCCGGCAACAGCCTGACCAGCTGCAGCAAGCAACATGATGGCAAAAAGTGTTTTTTGTATACGCACGGTTTTGCCCCGCTGGCCAAATGGTTCCAAGATCGATTATCCGAGCAATACTAAGCGGAAGCACCGCGGCTAAGCTCGCCGAGCGCCGCCTCTAGTAGGGCCGGCGTCGCTGCAGCAATGGCCTGGCCGCCGCTGCGCACCGGCTGCCCCCGCCAATCGCTCACCACGCCACCAGCCGACTCGATAATCGGAATTAGTGGCGCTATATCGTAGTAACCGAGATTCGCCTCCACGACAAGGTCGATATAGCCCGCGGCGAGCAAAACATAGCCATAGCAATCCGCGCCGAAGCGGGTCAGCTGCACGCGTGCGCTCAGCGCATCAAACGCGGCTTTCTCTGCACCTGCGGCAAACATATCCGGCGTGGTCGAAAACAGGGTGGCAGCTTTGAGTAACGTGGTGTCGGCACAGCCCATCGGGTCGCGGGCATCACCACGCAGGTGCAGTGCCGTTCCACCACCGCCGATAAAACTTTCACCAACAAACGGCTGACTCATCATGCCGTAGCGGGGCGAACCATCATGTAACACGCCAATCAACGTGCCCCAGGTTGGCATACCCGACACGAACGAGCGCGTTCCATCAATGGGGTCGATAATCCACGTCCACGGGCTTGTACCGATAACATCGAGGCCTTCTTCGCCACTGATGCCATGGTCCGGAAAGCGAGCGCTGATGACCGCTCGCAATGCCAACTCCGTTTCCCGGTCGGCCTCGGTCACCGGGTCGAAGTCGCCGCCGGTGCTCTTGTTGTCGACTGCTTGCGAGCGACGGAATCGCGGTAAAGTCTGAGCTGCCGCAGCGTCAGCCAATTGCGCGAAAAAGGGCCACAGTTCGTCCTCACTCATGTCGTTCATAGGTTGCCCGGTGCCGCTGTTCTGTCACTCATTCGCGGCATCATGTCACTGCTTGGAGAAATGTCCAACGCTGGGCGCTGTGTCGGGACTGACAACTCGTGACACCGCGTCGATCGCGTTATTATGCTTGTGCGCACCGTCGCATCAATCCGACACCAACTGACCATGTTCCCGGGCCACCCTGAAGTGGCCGGTGCATCAATTTGCGGAATCAGTCCAGGACACCATGAAAAAGTCTTTTGCGTCTGTTTACGAACGTGTGGTATTGGGCCGCCCGATTGCGACATTAATAGTGCTCGCCGTCATCCTGGCCGGCTTTGCTACCGGTCTGCCGAATTTCAAACTCGATGCCTCGACCGACGCCTTGTTGCTGGAGAATGACGCTGATTTACGCGTCTTCCGCCAGATGAGTGTGCGTTATAAAACGCGGGAATTTTTGTTCATTGCAGTGGTGCCGCCAGGCGACTTTCTCGAGCAAAGCAACCTCGAGCTCATTGGCAAGTTACGCGACGAACTGGCCGGTTTGGCACACGTAAGCGAAGTCATTTCGATGCTCGACGTGCCGCTGGTAACCAATCGGCCCGGCTCGCTGGCTGATGTGGCGACCAATTTCCGCACGCTGCAGATGCCGGACGTAAATCCGAGCAAAGCTCGTGAGGAGCTCACCGAAAGTCCGATCTATCGCAATTTGATCGCGAGCGCAGATGGCACGGTCACTGCTCTGCAGATTTTTTTGAAGCCACACCCTGAATTTTCTCGCCTGCGACAGCGCCGCGATGAATTGCTCTACCAGCGCTCCGCGGAGGGACTTTCGGCGCCACAGGTCGAAGAATTGGAGCGCGTTAAGGCTGACTATGTGCACGCCAAGGAAGAAGCTGAACTTGAAGCGCACAACGCAATCGCCGACATCCGTACGATCATGGCGCATTATCAGGGAGAAACACGGCTCTATTTAGGCGGCTTGCCGATGATCGCCGACGACCTGGTCACGTTCATCGGCAGCGATTTGGTGACCTTCGGCACCGGCGTGTTCGTCTTTTTGATCATTATGCTGACGCTGATTTTTCGCGAAGTCCGTTGGGTCGTCCTGCCGTTTGCCAGTTGCCTTTACGCGGCCACCGTCATGCTTGGCCTGCTCGGCCTGATGGGCTGGAAGGTCACCATCATTTCCTCGAATTTCGTGGCCTTGATGTTGATTGTCACCATGTCGATGAATATCCATTTGGTGGTCCGCTACCGTGAGTTGTTCCGCGACCACCCCGACGCCCCACAACGGGAATTGGTGCAGCTCACCGTCCGCCACATGGCACGCCCGTGTTTGTACACCGCGTTGACCACCATCATTGCGTTTCTATCCCTGTTGCTAAGTGGGATCAAACCGGTGATTGATTTCGGCTGGATGATGACAATGGGACTGACCGTCCTGTTTCTGACCTCGTTCACGCTCTTTCCATCGTTGTTGCTGTTGACCGCAAAACGACCTTTGAGCCGCCCGGAGGGGGCCACCTACCCGTTCACTGCTGTACTCGGTCACTTTACCGAGAATCACGGCACGCTGGTGCTTGTACTCGCAGCCTGCGCCGCCGTTGCCGGTATCGGCGGCATGCAGCGCCTCGAAGTAGAAAACAGCTTTATTTCATATTTCCACCACGATACGGAGATATTTCAGGGCCTGAAACTTATCGATGAAAAACTCGGCGGTACTACCCCACTAGACATCGTGCTGAAGTTTCCGAAAGCCAAGCAGCCAACGAATAGCGGCATGATGGACGATGAGCTGGCCGCCATGTTCGGCGAAGTCGAGGACGAAAGCGCGAAATCAGATTCGTGGTTCACGCCGGGCAAAATCGACCGCATTAAGCTCGTCCACGATTACCTCGATCAGCGTCCCGAGGTCGGCAAGGTGTTATCACTTGCGTCCGGCTTACGGGTCGCAGAGAAAATTAACGGTGGCGTCGAATTCACCGCGTTCGAATTGAACATCCTCTACAAGCGCATCCCGGCGGCAGTGCGCAAGGCAATGATTGATCCCTATATTTCAGTCGAGCACGACGAGGCGCGCGTAGCCGTGCGCATCGTCGATTCGTTACCGGACTTACGACGCCGCGAGCTGCTGGAGGAGATTCACCGCGATCTGCAGGAGCGCTTTGGCTTAACCAGCGAGGAGTACGAGGTCACTGGCTTGCTGGTGCTGTACAACAACGTTCTGCAAAGTCTTTTTCGCTCTCAGATATTGACTCTCGGCGCGGTCATGATCGGCATCCTGGTGATGCTCACGGTGCTGTTTCGTTCTGTGAAAGTAGCGATCGTCGGCGTGTTACCCAACATCCTCGCCGCGTCCAGCATCCTCGGTTTCATGGGCTGGATGAATATTCCGCTCGATATCGTCACAATCACGATTGCCGCCATAACAATTGGCGTTGCCGTCGACGACTGCATTCATTACTTGTACCGCTACAAGACAGAGCTTCCTGCGATTGGCGACCCGGTTGCGACCATGCACTACTGCCATGACAACATCGCCAAAGCCGCGTTTTACACCACCCTCACCATCACCATCGGATTCTCGATCCTGGTCATGTCGAATTTCATTCCAACCATCCTGTTCGGCCTGCTGACAGCTGTAGCCATGATTGTCGCGCTGCTGGCTGCTCTGACCTTGATGGCCAAGCTTATTCTGGTCTTCAGCCCCTTCGGTCGCTAGCAGCCCGCTAGCGGATACGGCGGCCAATCCAGACGCTTTTCGCGTTAAGATGCGGGCTCTGATCGTCCAACCCGTCAGGAGTGCTGCCATGACAAGAACACGCCCAACCTCCCCTCTATCAAGCTACTGTGCAGGCCTCGTTATCGCGCTACTGCTGGCACTCACCGGCGCCCCGGTAGTTGCGGACGAAACCTGTATGTCACCGTATATGGCCAAGATCGTCGGTCAGGAAGACTACGTGTATGTCTGGACTCTGGGTCAGGTCGGCGTCGGCGACGAACAAGACAAACTCGTGACCATTGCGGTCAACCCGCAATCTTCGAACTACGGCGAGATCATCAACTCTGTCTCTGTTGGCGGGCGCAACGAAGCGCATCATTCCGGTCTCACCGATGACCGCCGCCACCTGTGGGCGGCCGGACTCGACACCAATAAGATTTTTATCTTTGATATCGCCACTGATCCGGCGAAACCAAAATTGACTAAAACGATTAGCGATTTTGTTGCCAAGACCGGTGGCATTGTCGGGCCACATACGACCTACGCGATGCCTGGCCGCATGATCGTGACTGGCTTAAGCAACCACAAGGATCACGGCGGCCAGACCGGCATGGCTGAATACACCAACGATGGCGAATACATCGCGACCTACTGGATGCCGAAAGACGGTGCGCTGAATGGCGCGGTCAAAAGCGGCGAGTTTGCGGACGGCTACGGCTACGATATTCGCGCGCTGCCGCGCCGCAACGTGCTGGTGACATCGTCGTTCACCGGCTGGAATAACTACATGGCGGACCTGGGCAAACTCATGGGCGATGCCGAGGCGATGAAGAATTTCGGGAATACCGCTGTCATCTGGGATCTCCATACGCGCAAGCCAAAGAAGGTCCTCGACGTACCGGGTGCGCCTCTGGAAGTGCGCTGTGCATGGGGCGCATCGCATGACTACTGCTTCACAACCACGGCGCTGACATCGAAAATTTGGCTGATTTACGAAGACAAAGGTGACTGGCACGCAAAGGCAGTGGCTGATATCGGTGACGCCAGCAAAATCCCGCTGCCGGTCGATATCTCAATCTCCGCGGACGACAACCTGCTCTGGGTAAATACCTGGAATGACGGCACCACACGCGTATTTGACGTGTCCAATCCGCATGAGCCCAAAGAAGTCTTTAGCGAGAAGATTGGTGACCAGGTCAATATGCTCTCGCAAAGCTGGGATGGTAGTCGGGTGTATTTCACGTCCTCGTTACTCGGCAACTGGGACAAGAAGTCCGGTAAAGCCGGTGATGTGCAGTACTTCAAGGCTTATGACTGGGACGGCGAGCGCCTCACCCAGAAATTCTCGATAGACTTCGCAGCAGCCAAACTCGGCTTGCCACACCAAATGCGTTTTGGCGCTCATGCCCTCTACGCCGACACTGAAGCGCCTGCACCTGGGCCGGCCGTGGCGGTATCGCGATAGGCGCCCACGCGTCAGCGAAACGCTTGCAAAACCCTACGCGGGCGCGCGCCAGCGCGTCGGCACTCGGCCTGTGGTTGGTCCTCGCTACCCCCTGCGTGCCTGCCCACGACAAGTCAGGACCGGCACCGGCTGTGGTGCTGGCTCCCGGTTACTCGTCGCTGGAATACGACGCCCCCAAACCCGGTAGTTATTCACTCCCTCCGCTTGGCGCAGCCGTAGACGCACAGTACATCGATTCATCAGGCACGCGCGGGCGCCTGCATGAGTTATTCGCAAATCACGTCACCATTCTCAGTTTCATTTACACACAGTGCGACGACATCAATGGCTGTCCTCTGGCAACGTATGTGATGAGCCAGGTTGCCAAGCGCCTGCGCAACGATCCGCGCATTGGCGAAAAACTCCGCATGGTCAGTTTCAGTTTCGATCTTGAGCGCGACACGCCACAAGCTTTGGCGAAGTACGCCAGCTCATTCCGGCCTGCCGGCGCCGAGTGGGATTTCGTGGTCGCACCAAACCGGGCTGCCCTGAGTGAAACCCTCGCTCACTACCAACAATCCGTACAGCAGTCGGGTGGCCACGCTTTCGCGCACATCCTGCGGGTATTTCTTGTTGATTCCGACGCGCGTATTCGAAATATCTACAGCACTTCATTTCTGCACGGTGAAACGCTGGCTGCAGATGTTGAAACAGTCTTGCTCGAGCAAGGCGACATCGCCACGCCACCGGCCGATACGCGAACGCCCGGCTACGAAACAGCAACCTCGGTGCCACCGACCGCGCACCATGATCCGGGGCTCGGTTTGCCGCCGCTCCCAAGCGCTGCCGGGCCGCCCGCCGGGAATGCCGCCGTCGCGCTCGGCGAACGTCTCTTTTTCGACCGTCGTCTATCCCTCAATCGCACGATTTCCTGCGCAATGTGTCACGTGCCGGCCCAGGGCTTCACTGTCAATCAGCTCGCCACTGCCGTTGGCATTGAGGGGCGAACCGTCAAACGCAACGCACCGACACTGTTGAACGTCGGTTTCCTCGACAGTTTTTTTCATGATGCACGCGAGAATCGTCTTGAGCATCAGGTGTGGGCGCCGCTACTTGCCCGCAATGAGATGGGTAATCCATCGATCGGCTACGTCATCGAGCACCTGAAACAGTGGCCGGACTATGTGGATCAGTTTCGCGCCGCGCTCGACAGCGACATTACGATGGAAAGTGTTGGGGCCGCACTAGCGGCTTATCAGCGCAGCCTGGTCGCTGGCGCCAGCGCCTTTGATCGCTTTTTCTACGCAGGTGAAACGACTGCCCTTGGTCCTGCTGCCCAACGCGGTTTCGAGTTATTTCGCGGTAAGGCCAACTGTGCGTCCTGCCACAGCATCGGCACCCGGTCGGCTTTATTTACCGATCAGGCATTGCACAATACCGGACTCGGCTATCTGGCATCGATGGCGAGTGGCAACAGTCTGCGCCGCGCAGAAGTCGCACCCGGGACCACAATCGACTATGACCTCGCCTACGTCGCCCCCTCGGCAGAAAGGAAACCGAATGATCTGGGGCGCTACGAAGTGACCGAAGATCCGGACGACCGCTGGAAATTTCGCACTCCGAGTTTAAGAAACGTGCAGCTCACTGCGCCGTACATGCACGACGGCTCGTTATCGAGCCTCGCTGATGTCATCGCGTTTTACAACGATGGCGGTGTTCCCAACGACTTGCTCGACCCATTGATTCGCCCGCTTGGACTGAGTGCCAACGAGCAAGTCGATCTGCTTGCGTTCCTGCGCAGCCTGACCAGTCCAGTGGTCGCCAGCCTCATTGAGCGAGCCGAACGCACCGAAGTATCCAATCCTGCCGCAGGTAACTGAAGGGCATTCCTGCAGGATGTTTCTCGGGCTGAGGGACGGTAAGCGGGCTGTGCTCGCATTCCGTTGAGACCGGCGGCTTCATTGCGTAGATCTTGCGCTACCCGGGTGCCACAGCCAAGCGACCAGGGCTTCAGGAATTAGCGCGTTGTGCTTTCCACTGTCACGCACTGCCAGTGGCTTCTGCCTGTTCCGGGTTGGCAGTCAGTGAGGCGTGCCGCGGCTGATTAACCGCCCTTCAAAACAGCGATTAGAGAGACTGCGTCACCGTCGCGTAATGGACGCGCCGGAGCGCTCGCCATATCCACTCGCTCGTCCCCAACCATGATGAAATACTCATCCTCCGCCGGCACCCCGAAGCGATCAAGTAGCGCCCTTACGCTAATACCCGGCGCACATTCCACCACCGCCGGTCCATCGCTGAAGTCGAGTGCGACCGGATAGTAGTCGCGAACCATCCCGACCAGATTGAGGGTAACCTTCACGAACGAAGGTGCTAGAGACCCAGTCTCGCCAAGGTGTCATGGGTCGGGTTGCCGTCGGCATTCCAGCCACGAATCTCGTAGTACTGCGGCAACATGTCTGAAAGCTTGCAGACCATGCCTTTGGCCGCGCCGCTCGGCGCCGGCTCCTCAAGGATACGTTTAGGCAGTGTGTCATCGGCTTTACCCAGGCCTGCGGCAAGATTGAACTGGCGCTCCATGTTCCAGATCCGCTCGCCCATCAAGGTCAGGCGCTCAGCGTCCCAATCACCGTCGCAGGCGCCGTCAACCATGGCCGCATACTGCTCAATCTGTCCGCCAACATTAGCCGTAAAAAGACACAATCCGCTGGAATCGACAGCAGCAATAAAGTCCTGAGACGTTTTCACCATCTCGGCTTTGCCATCGACCTCGAGAGTTTGGAAATCGTGCGCGTAGGGACTGGCGCGCAGATGGCAGGCACCCCGGTTGGACGTCGCATAAGCGAGGCCCATGCCCTGCATGCCACGCCCATCGTAGGCGGCGAATTCCTGTCCCTTCACGGCCATCGAGAGCTCCGGACGACCGTACTTCTCGCACAGCAATTTCGAACCCATGGCGATGTCGACACCGATCCCCTCGCCCTTGCCAACCAATTCAGTGACCTGGCACAGCGCCTCGGCAGACCCGAACTCGAGTTTGATACCGCCGGTATCTTTTTCCGTCAGGGCCCCGACGTCATAGAGTTCCATGGCTGCTGCGATCGACCCCCCCAGAGAAATCGGATCCATACCATAATCATTGCAAAGAAAGCCGGCGTAGGTCGCCGCATCCAGATCGTCGACACCTACCGCCGAACCAAGCGCATAGGCAGTTTCATATTCAAGGCCGCCCGAAGCGCCCTGGTAACGAGGCTGATCTTTGACCGAGAAGTGTTGCGGATCGATATGACTAATGCGCCCACAGCCGATTGTGCAGGAAAAGCATGCACTGTTTTGAATCAGGTTGGTGTGGCCGTTGTCGTTTGGCGTCGCGAGCGCCGTCGCGTTTAACTTGCCGTGCCCCTCGAACTGGACCTCGCGATTGTTGCGGGTTGGCAACGCGCCATAGCCACCGGTCACGTCCATCATCGCAATCGTGCCGTGGCGCGACAGGCCTTGGCGCGGTTTCGATTTCGCCAACACCGTATTGAAGTCGTTAGCAGCCGACACGAAAGCTTTCATATCGCGAACTTTAACGCCAGCGGTGCCGCGCACGGCAATTGCTTTTAGCTGCTTGGACCCCATCACTGCGCCAACGCCGGAACGGCCTGCCGCACGATGCATATCGTTGACGATACACGCATAGCGGCAACCGGATTCGCCAGCCGGTCCAATCGATGCGACGCGTATCAAAGGGTCCGCGTGGCGCGCCTTAATCTGTGGTTCGGCATCCCAGACTGGCTTACCCCACAGATCGCCGGCCGGGAGCAATTGCGCTTTCTCGTTTTCGAGATACAAATAGACCGGCTGTGCTGCCCGCCCCTCAAATATCAACAGGTCCCAACCAGCCATTTTCAACTCGCCACCGAAACGCCCACCCGAATTCGAGCACGCAATCGCGCCAGTGAGAGGGCCTTTGGTAATCGCCGACCAGCGTCCGCCAGTTGCTGCGGTGGTACCGGTCAGCGGTCCGGTTGCGATAATCAGTTTGTTTTCCGGCGACAAAGGGTCGACCTTGGGATCAATCTCGGCCGCCAGGTATCTGGTACCGAGGCCGCGCTGACCGAGGAATTGCTGCGCCCACTCCATGTTGAGTGATTCACTCGTGCAGATTCCTGCACTTAAATTGACGCGCAAAATTTTTCCATGCCAGCCCATACAGTCAACTCCGGTGTGCATTTTTTGCCAATGTGAAGGAAGGTATTCTACGCGCATCCCTGCGGCTCGCCAGCCGGCGTGTTAGTGCGGGAAACGGGATTCTCTAGTCACCAGCGAGCATCTTGGCACCTGCATGCCGATAGCGTGACTTGCTGTAATCGAAAGCCTCGTAGACACTGCACAGAGACTGAATCACCGAGAACTTGTATGCATCCTCGAATCCTTTTTGTGTCTGCCTTCATTGTCAGTTGTTGGCTAAGTCCACTCGCGGCACAGTCGCCCTCCCCAGCCGAGGCCAGGGTGTATTTCGTTAGCCCGAAAGACGGCGACCACCTTGCCACCAAGCTGGAGGTTCGTTTCGGCCTGAGTGGTATGGGAATTGCTCCGGCCGGTATCGAGATGACAAACACCGGGCATCATCATTTGCTCGTCAATGCCTCGCCCGCGCCAGATCTAAACCAACCTCTCCCAAGCAGCGAGATGGTCCGCCATTTTGGCAAAGGCCAAACCGAGGCCCGGCTTGAACTTGCGCCGGGGGTCTACACCTTGCAACTCGTATTGGCGGATCATTTGCACCGCCCACACCAACCCCCGGTCCTATCGGAGATCATCACCGTTACGGTCGAGAAATAGGAGCTGCTGACGGAATCCAGCTTGCAGCTGGTGCGCGTTTAGAGGTGCTCCAACTGCGCGGCTATCTGCTCGAGTACCGTGGCCGATTCCTCGACATGCGGCGCGTGGCCAACGCCGTCCAACTCTCGCACCGCAACGTGCCCGCGAGCACTCTGGGCGATTATCTGCAGGTGTTTTGAACTGTTGTAAGGATCAACGCTTCCCCGCAGCGCCAGTATAGGTACGCAGATCCCATGCAGGTAGGCGCGCAAATCCCACGCGGCAAACCTGGGGTCGAGCCAGACGCCGCTCCAACCGAAAAAGGCGGTATCGACATTCGTCCCGTGGTAGCGAATCAAGCGTTCACGCAGGCCGCCGTGTTCATACGCTTCGACTGCCACCCTGATGCTGTCAGTACATTTCGTTTCTGTGAACACGTGCGGTGCGAGCACAGCGAGAGCACGTAACGACTGAGGTGTACCAGCTCCGGCATGAATCAGCGCGATCGAAGCGCCGTCGGAATGCCCCACGAGCACGTACTCACCGATGCCTGCAGCAGCGACGAAAGCGGGCAAAACTTCAAGTGCTTCTGCGGTATGAAAATCAATCGGCCGGGGCAGCGCAATTGCTGAAGAGGCGCCATAGCCGGCGCGCGAATACGCCCACACCTCCAAGCCTGTCAAACGTGCCAAAGCGTGCGGAAACTCTTTCCACATCGCGACGCAGCCCAAGCCTTCGTGCAGCAGAATCAGCGCCGGACCAGCGCGCGTTCCGGTGATGCGCAGATACTCCAGACGCTGTCCGGCGACGGCCAGAAATCCGCTCGAAGGCATCGAAAAAATTACTCGACCGTGACAAAACTTTCCGTCGGCGTCGGGTCGACAAAGACCACTAGCGGACCGAACTCGAGGTTCGTACCTGGCGCGGCGTGAGTCTTTGCCCACAACCCTGTAAGGGTTTGAATCACAGTAATCTCACCATCACCGGCCTTGACCGCGCGGATTAGAAAGGGCCGCATTTCCATTGGCACGCGGACCTCCCGCTGTGCGTAGTGGGATGCCACCGCCGGGCTAATCTGAATATAGGACTCAGATTCCAGTTCGCTCAGCGCCTCGGCAAGAACGCTCTCGGCGACACGGTGAATCAGAAACGGCGGCAACGTTACCGCTTTGTCATCGATCGTTTGCGGAACATTCAGCCACGGATGAGACGCCGCGACCTGCTCTGCCGCTTGCTCAGAGCACCCATTGATAAGTAACGCGCCGCATAGCGCCACCAACGTGAGCGCGGACGCCGATGCGTAACGCCCGAAAAATTGGATATTCCCTGACCAGATCGACCGCATAACGCTTCCCCGATAAAAACAATTCCCCGTCGCAGTCTCGATAGTGGCACCGCCCGAGCGCAGAGTCCAAAGACCGCGCGCCTTCGCCGTGTCCGATCGAGTCGGGACTGTGTTGACCACCGCCCCGCGGTGGTTCAGGTCACGGAATAAAAAGGTACACTTGGAGGCACTCATTCACAGTTGCTTCCAGTTCGCGGGGAACCCACATTGTTTGATCTAGACCACCTGCAAAGCGTTGCCGATATCCCTCGATTGCATGCCCGCGAACGGCCTGACGGTGTCGCCCAGATCTTTGAAGATCGCGCCACCAGTTTCGGCGACTTCGACCGACACACCAACCAGGTGGCCAACGCGATTATTGCGTTGGGCCTGGCACCTGACGCGCGCGTAGGCTTTCTCGGCAAGAACTCCGATAACTATTTCGAGTTGTTATTTGGTGCCTGTAAGGCAAAAGCTGTCGTGGTAGGCATCAACTGGCGGCTCGCAGCACCTGAAGTGCAGTACATCATTGATGACGCCCGTTGCGAGCTGGTGTTTGTAAGCAGTGAATTCTATTCCATGATCGCTGAACTTGAGTCCAGTTGCGCAAGCGTCAAGGCGGTTATTGCCATGGACCAGCCACATGCCGACTGGCCACGATTTGACATCTGGCGCGACGAGGCCGAGGCGCATGACCCGGCGCTTGCGAGCGATCCAGACGACGATGTCATCCAACTCTATACCAGTGGCACGACCGGTCACCCGAAAGGTGTCCAGTTAAGCAATCGAAATTTTCTCGCCCTGTTCGACGTCGCCGAGAAGGCCGACTGGGGACTGTTCGACGCGGGCGCCGTCGCTTTGACGTGTATGCCGGTGTTCCATATCGCGGGCGTCAATATGGGAGTCTTCGCCCTGGCACAGGGCACCACGAACGTTGTCATGAAGGAAGTGGACCCGACCGCAATCCTCGAGTTTATCCCCCGCTACGGAGTGAACTACGCGCTCTTCGTGCCCGCGGTGATCCTCGTTCTGACCCAGCACCCGAAGACCCCAGCGTGTGATTTTTCCACTCTGCGGAAACTATTTTACGGTGCATCGCCAATCGCAGAAGACTTGTTGAGTACCGCGCAGACACTTTTCGGTTGCGAATTTTTCGGACTCTATGGACTTACCGAAACTTCCGGGGCAGGCACTTGCCTGCTTCCCGAAGGCCATGCGGCGGGTAAATTGCGTTCCTGCGGCAAACCCTATCCTGGCATCGATGTCGAAGTACGTGACGGCGACGGGCGTTCCGTGCCGACCGGCGACGTCGGCGAAATCGTGATTCGACACGCCGTGATTATGAAGGGTTACTGGAATCGCCCTGACGCCACCGAGGACGCAATTAGAGACAACTGGTTCCACACCGGTGATGCAGGTTACTTCGATGACGAAGGGTATTTGTATATTCACGATCGCGTGAAAGATATGATCGTCAGCGGCGGCGAAAACGTTTATCCAGCCGAAGTGGAAAACGCGATTTTTGGACACCCGGCAATTGCCGATGTAGCCGTTATCGGCATCCCGGACGAAAAATGGGGCGAGGCAGTCAAGGCTGTGGTGGTGGTTAAGGCCAGTACGCAGGCCAGCGCCGACGACATTATCGAATTCGCGCGCACCCGCATCGCAGGATTCAAGGTTCCGAAATCTATCGACTTCGTTGAGGCGTTACCACGCAACCCCTCCGGGAAAATTTTGCGGCGCGAATTACGTGCACCGTACTGGGAAGGTAAATCCCGCAACGTGAACTAATCCGACACGACCTCGCTCGGCCTAATGTTGATACCTGTCCGCCACTTCAAGCGGTGGTGTGCGGGAACCGAACAGTGAGCGAGCGCGACCCATCATCAAACCTACGGCACCCGACTAAGTCACGCTAAACCGGCCAAATCCGGCTGACGCAATACAACAACGCCACCCCTGCGACTAGTTCGACAACGCCAAACAAGCGTGGCCAGATGCCGCTTGATTCGATTGACCAGCCGATAATCCGCCCACCGGCCATGCCAAGCAAACTCACTGCTGCAGTTAGCTGCACACCGCACGCGAGGTCTGCCGATGTCACCGTTGCTATTAGCAGTACGCCCAGGGCAATCCCGAACCCGCCATAGACCGCGCGCACCTCATTGCGTAACTCGGCCGTTAGCGTCGCTACTCCAAAGTAGCTCATGACGTACGCTGGGCGCACGAATGCGATCAATCCCATGGCAATAAATGACGCCGCGACCGCCAGCGGGATTAATGTCGTCAAGCTCACGACAATTCAACGCTTGCAGGCACGCGAGAGCGAGTACCCCATTCGCGCCATAACAAATAGGCGAGCGGGCCGATTGATCCGGCGAACAACGTGACGACAGCGAACGGCCATACGCGCGTGCCACGCTTGCGCGCGTCGTCGACCATCCAAATCAGCATAAGCGAACAGGCGATTACAAGATCTGTGATGATCTGCACACCGCCCCAATTATCGAGTTGCAGAACGATGATGCCGAGGTAGCCGACTTCGGCAACCGTGTAGGCGCTGAGCACAATAAAATCGAACAATACGATACTCAATAAGAATGTTCTCCAGTTCACGTCTGTCTCCTTTTGACTATATGACGGGATTAGTTTGTGGCCCAGGTGTAGGCGTCGCAATTACCTGCCAGGTAATTGCCCAGGTGCAGAAGCCGATTAGTATGGTTGGACTATGTACGCCGCAGCGCTGCAATTGAGACGCGTTTAGCGGGCAAAAACGTGGCCATCGGAGTGCTTACCGTCCGATCTTAAATTTGACGCATGCGCGTGCTACGGAGGAGATACACGATGAATAATCTGGCTAGCTCGCTGCCTTCGCAGGGCTTCGGCGGCTTACTTAAAACCTGGCGCACGACGCGCAAACTCAGTCAGCTGGATTTGTCGCTGAACTCAAACGTGTCGCAACGACATCTTAGTTTTCTGGAATCCGGACGCTCCCGTCCGAGCCAGGCGATGGTCATGCAACTGTCGGAAGCGCTTGACGTGCCACTAAGAGAACGCAATACGCTCCTTCAGGCGGCTGGTTTCGCGCCGTTCTTTCGCCAGCGAAACCTCGACGATGCCAGCATGCGACCGGTCTACGAGGCGCTGTCCCGTACGCTCAAGCACCACCATCCGTTTCCAGCCGTCGTGGTCGACCGCGCATTCAACGTCGTCATGGAGAATGATGGCTTCAAGACCCTGGTAGGCCTGTTTGGTGATCCGGATTCACTGTGGGCCGCATGCTGCCCAAGCGGCGTGCGTAACCTGTTTCGGCTGACCTTTCATGCCGAAGGCGCCCGTCCGTTGATCCGAAATTTCGACGAAATTGCGCCACTGATGTTGCAGCGAGCTTGGCGAGATACGTTTGCAGGCGATGCGGATCTGCATAGCTTCATCGATGAATTGCGCCACGATCCATCATTGCCTGCGCACTGGCTGGTCCCGGATCCGAGCGCAGTACCGGCACCTGTACTTCCACTTGTGCTCGGGCGCGATAAAGCAGAAATCAAACTGTTTTCGATGATCTCAACGTTTGGTACACCGCAAGACGTGACGACCGATGAAATCAGGATGGAAACGTTCTTTCCGGCTGACGATGCTACGGAACAATTGCTGCGCAGTCTCGATGAAACGTGAGAGCTAGCGCCTCACGAATGGCGCCGAACCTCGATGAGTGATGACGTGTCCCAGCGATTGCCGCCCAGTGCCTGAACTTTTTCGAAATCCGCATCGATGAGATTTGTTGCCGGCAATTCAATTCCCAACTGTCTGGCCGCCTCGCTCACAATGCCCAAGTCTTTGCGCATCCAATCCACTGCAAAGCCAAAGTCATAGCGCCCTTCGCACATCGTCGCGCCGCGGTTTTCCATCTGCCATGATTGCGCCGCACCTTTGGATATGACCTCCAGGACTGACGCCATATCCAGCCCGGCCTGCTCTCCAAAGTGCAATCCTTCAGCAAGTCCTTGCAGAACCCCAGCGACGCAAATCTGATTGACCATTTTTGTAAGCTGTCCGGAACCCGCTGCACCCATCAAAGCGCATGCACGAGCGTAGCAACGGATAACCGGCTCTGCCGCTGAGAATCCCGCCGCACTGCCGCCGCACATCACCGTCAACTGCGCGTTTTCTGCACCCGCCTGTCCTCCCGAAACTGGCGCATCGATGAACTCAATGCCCCGCTCGGCCGCAAGGCTGCTTATCTCGCGGGCTACTGCGGCCGAAGTGGTGCTGTGATCGATGTAAACCGTGCCCGCAGAGAGCCCGAGAAAAGCGCCATCGTCCGCACAACTTACGGCACGCAGATCGTCATCGTTGCCAACGCATGAGATAACGAAGTCTGCACCCTCGGCGGCGCGGCGCGGCGAATCGGCGAGTAAGCCGACGTGTTGCTCAAGCCATCGCGATGCTTTACTCGTCGTGCGGTTGAAGACCGTGACTTGATGTCCGCTCGCGGCCAAATGACCGGCCATCGGATAACCCATCACCCCTAGACCGATGAAACTTACCTTGCTCATGGATTACTACCTCGCTGAGTGTTCAGGAAACCTGGCGCCTGGCCTCCCTCGTGCGCAGACGGTCGACGGTTGGGCCAGTACGTAAGCGACGGAATCATGCTGATTTGGCTCGGACTGGTCATTCGAAACGGAGCTCGCAGTGGCCCTCGTGAACGATGTGCACGATGGTTGCGGATACGGCATGCTTCCGCGTTGAGGCGAACTGCATAGTGTTTTTCAAACGCTCTCCGCCGGGGCGTCGAGACTGGCATTCAGATCGTAATCATCAGCTGCGTCAATTCGGACCCGCAAACGATCCCCTGGCATCAACTCACTCGCACCGTCGATGTGTACGACCCCGTCGATTTCCGGGGCATCGGCGCTACTGCGCGCCACGGCGACGTCGCCTTCTACACTATCGACTAACACCTCGACCTCACGCCCAACCTTCTCTTGCAGCCGCGCGCGGCTAATTTCCGCCTGTACTTGCATGAAGCGCTCCCAGCGCTCCTCCTTTAGCGGTTCAGCCACGACGCCTGGCAACGCATTCGCAGAGGCTCCCGCAACTGCGGAATATTTGAAACAACCGACGCGATCTAGTTGCGCGAGCCGAAGAAAGTCGAGCAAGTGTTCAAAATCAGCATCGGTCTCGCCCGGAAATCCCACAATGAACGTACTGCGGATGGTCAAATCCTTTTGCACGGTACGCCAGGAGGCAATTCGCTCGAGAATTTTTTCGCTCGCCGCAGGCCGGCGCATGGCCTTGAGAATGGTCGGGCTGGCATGTTGGAACGGAATATCGAGGTAAGGCAGCAGCCCTTGCTCGCTCATCAGCGGCAGGACCTCATCGACGTGTGGGTAAGGATAAACGTAGTGCAAACGCACCCACACGCCAAGGCTGGCAAGCGCTTCGCACAGACCACGAAAGCTTGCTTTTAGCGGACGTCCGTTCCAGAACCCGGTGCGATAACGAATATCCGAACCATAGGCACTGGTGTCCTGTGATATCACCAGCAATTCGCGCACGCCCACATCCACCAGACGTTGGGCTTCTTCGAGCACATCACCAACGGGGCGACTGGCCAACTTACCCCGCATACTCGGGATAATGCAGAAGCTGCACTTGTGGTTACAGCCTTCAGATATTTTTAAATACGCATAGTGGCGCGGCGTCAGCTTTACACCTTGCGGCGGAATCAAATCAATGTGCGCGTCGTGCTGCACCACCATCGGTGCGTGCTCGTGAACTGCGTTCAGGACCGTCTCGTATTGTTGCGGTCCGCTTACGCTTAACACAGCCGGATGCACGTCGAGAATATTGCTTGTGTCAGCGCCGAGGCAACCAGTCACGATGACGCGGCCATTCTCGTCGAGTGCCTCACCAATTGCCTGCAAAGACTCTGCCCTGGCGCTGTCGATGAAACCGCAGGTATTCACAACCACCACGGCAGCCTCGTCGTAGCTTGGCGAGATCTCGTAACCCTCGATGCGCAACTGGGTCAGAATGCGTTCCGAATCGACCAGAGCCTTGGGACATCCAAGGCTAACGAACCCAATACGCGGTGGCGCAGACATGTCTGTAGTACCTGTAAAAATTGAGTGCTTATCCGATCGGCGCAACGGCGAGACTCCGAACGATGGTGACCGCTGGCGACAAGCTCAATTCTCGCTGACTCGCCGCGCGGTCGGGCCGCGACAGCATACCAACAATTGCTCCCGCCGAAGCTGCAAATTTGCCCGCCGACGCCGTGCGCAGAACATCCGGGCGTGCGCAGAGAATGCTGGTGCGGTTCAGTAGCCGGGCGGTGGAGGGGTACCCGGCGGCGGCTGCGAGGTGATCACTGTCGGTGCCGGCGTACCTGCCGGAGGATAAGTCGACCGTGCGGTGGGCGCCGGCGCAGACGTATAGGCGGCGGGATGGCTCGACGTCGCGGCGTAGTTCGAACTCATGTTTGCCGCTATCGGGACTTGGTGACCGAGCGCGTACATACATTGAACATAGGCCGAGTCGTAACGCGATTGGGCGTGCCCCCCTGCTGCGAGTGAGGAGTCTGCAGCGCTTGCACTGCCAAACAACAAGCCCGCACCGGCCCCGAAAGCCGCACCGGCCCCGGCGTCGTCGGACGCGGCTCCGAGCAAAGCGCCAATAGCAGCACCGACGACCGTCGCGGTCGCGGCCTGGTCCATGCCACTGGCATTCGCTGCCGCAACGCCTGCTCCAGCCCCGGGTGAATTGGCGGCGTGTGCGTGACATTGCGCCTCGTCGTGCGAGAACTGCTGCAAGCTCGCCGAGCCGCCCGGCAATACAGTCATGCTGGGGCCGTTCGGAACACTCGCACACCCTGCTACGGCAAGAATAAGGACGCCCAGTGAGACACCGCGGGCAGAGCACGTTGGAAGCAACGGTTTCGTGAAGATACTCATCGTGCCGTGGCCGGCGCGACGGTGCTCGGGTCGACGTCGATCCACGCTTGACTACAACTCTGTACGTGCGGGTAATAGCCGGCCGGATTCGGACAGTAGTACCGCGTCACCTGGGGCGCCGCGGGCGTCACCGGTGGCGCAGTAACCACGGGTGGTCGCTGCACGTAAACGGCGGGTTGCTGCTGCACGATAATCGGCGCTGGCGCGTAGTAATTTGGTTGATAATAGTGCCGTGGCCCCCACCATAGCGGGGACCCGAAATTGAAGTTGAAACGACTGTATCCCCGGCGGTGATGGCCAAAACCATGCCCGTAACCGCCGCGGCTGAAACCGAACCCGAAATGGCTACCGCCATGCCCCCGATGGTGGCCTGAATGGTGGCGGCCGCCCGCTTGTGCGGCTGTTTGTGAGAGCAAGAAAATCACTAGCGTCGCAATCACATAGGAAAATTTCATCGCCTTGACTCCGGCATCTGGTGAACAAACAGCATGAGTTCTTTCGCTCGCATCTTATGCTTGGGGAAGATGATGCGGGGTGCGGCCTAAACCGCGGCTGAATGGCGTGTGCTCGATGAGTGCAGAAATTTCAGAGCGGTACAGCGGTAAGCTAATAGCCACGCGCGCAGCCATCAAAACGCGACTCGCTGGCGCCTGCCCAGCCGTCATCTGCGCGGGCTACTGCCTGATACCCACCCATAAAGTGCTGTATGGGATGCGACGCTGGCCTCATGTCGTGGCCTCGAGCACTTAATTCAGCCACAACCGCTGCTGGTATGCCGTCCTCGTACCACACGATACCTGCGCCGGAGTGTCCCCCCAAAACCGGCGAAGTGGGGCTATCGTGTCGTAAGCGCGGTGCGTCGCCGGCGGCCTGAACATTCATGCCGAAGTCGAAAAGATTGGCCAGGACTTGCACCTGGCCTTGCGGTTGCATGTCCGCCCCCATGACGCCAAAGCTCATCAGAGGTTCATCGTCGCGCATCACAAATGCCGGAATGATAGTGTGGAACGGGCGTTTGCCCGCTGCGTAAACATTCGCATGCGACTGATCAAGGGAAAAACCCGCGCCGCGTGACTGCCATGCAAAACCGAGTTCGGGAGCGACCAGGCCGCTACCAAAGCCGGTGAATATGCTCTGAATCAAAGAGACCATCATGCCACTGCTGTCCGCGACTGTTAGATAGGTGGTGTCTCCCTGCGAAAGTCCCGGCTCGCCGGGAGTCGGGCGCTGATTCGCTTGCGCGGTAATAGTGTCAGCACGCTGGTGTGCGTAGGCTTTTAAAGCCAGACCGGCGACGGGTACATCGCTGAAGTCAGGATCGGCGAAATATTTCGCGCGGTCTTCAAAAGCCAGCTTCTTCGCCTCGAGAAACCAGTGCCAGTAGTCGGCACCACCTGCCTCTACATCGTCCAAGGGAAAGGTTTCGAGCATGTTGAGGATTTGTAACACCGACAGGCCTTGGCCGTTCGGTGGTAGCTCAACCACATCGTAACCACGATAGTTGGTTGTCAATGGCTCCACCCACTGGGCCACGCAACTCGCTAAATCGTCGCTCTCGATGGGCACGCCAGCCGTGTCGAAGAATGCCAGGCTGGAGGCTGCCAAGCGGCCTCGGTAGAAATCGTCGAAACCATTGGCTGCGAGCGAGCGATAGGTCTGTGCCAAAGCAGGGTTGTTGAAGGTTTCGCCCGCCAGGGGGGCGCGCTGACGCGGGAGGAAGATCGCGTCGAACCCTCTAGTCTTTCGGCTAAGCTGGGGCGCAGCGGCGACTTCAATGGCACTGTGCTGCCACCAATTGGCGGTCACCGGTCCGATTGTTACGCCCTGAGTTGCGTGTGCAATAACCGGGGCGAAGATTTCCTTCAGCGACAATTTGCCAAAACGCTGATGCAGGGCCGACCATCCGGCGACTGCGCCCGCTGTGGTCACCGACGACGGGCTATACGGGCTGATCGCTGTCGCGGTACCGAGTTTCGCCATCAAGCCGGCGAAATCCTGATTGCCCGCTGCGCGCCCGCTGGCGTTCAACCCGTGTAAGCGTTTGTCGACCGGGTCCCACACCAAAGCAAACAAATCACCGCCAGGGCCACACATGTGCGGCTCAATCAGACTCAACATGGCATTAACGGCAATGGCGGCATCAACAGCAGTGCCGCCCTGCTCCAATAGTTCGGCGCCGACCCGGCTGGCCAGTCGCTGACTGCTCGCAACCATGCCGCTTGGAGCGCTAATCGGGGTATTCATCGAGCCATTGTCGAACTGCTGGCGCGGCGACTCAAGTGCTGCGTGGAGCGCGCTTGCCGGCCCCGTAAGACGCCGCGCCGAGGCTCACCTGCAAAGCCACATATGATCCATTCATGCGGCCACGGCGGTGCAGCTGAACTCCACCCGAAGTCGGGCCAGCGTCACTGCGTGACGTCCTGCAACAACGCGCTCGAACTGCGGCTATCTCTTTCTGGGTGGGCTAAGCGACGGTCAGGACTGGGAAATGTTCAGCGCCTGATCGATGTCCCACAAAATGTCGTCGAGCGTTTCGAGTCCGACCGACAGGCGCACCATGTCAGGCGTCACCCCAGCAGTGGCCTGCTGTTCCTCACTCATTTGACGATGGGTGGTTGAGGCCGGATGGATAACCAGTGTCTTGGCGTCTCCGACGTTAGCGAGATGACTGAGAAACTGCACGTTCTCGATGAATTGCGCCCCTGCCGCCAGGCCACCGCGAATACCGAAACTCAAAATTCCGCTTGCGCCGCGTGGCGCGTACTTCTGAGCCAAATCGTAGTACCGGTCTCCTTCAAGGCCGGGATAATGGACCCACTCGACCGCAGGATGATCAGCAAGAAACCGTGCAACGCCCAAGGCGTTATCGCAATGGCGATCCATGCGTAGCGGCAGGGTCTCGATGCCCTGTAGTAACAGGAACCCATTGAAGGGGCTCAATGAAGGTCCAAGCACACGTAATTGCTCCAGTCGCGCCCGCATGCTGAAGGCGAAATCGCCAAAGGTCTCGTAAAAGCGCACGCCGTGATAACCATCGGAAGGCTCTGTCATGCCCGGGAACTTACCGTTGTCCCAGGGAAACTTTCCAGACTCGACAATCACTCCGCCGATGCTGGTGCCGTGGCCCCCAAGAAATTTGGTCGCTGAATGGATCACGATATCTGCGCCCCAATCGAAGGGCCGACACAGATAAGGCGTGGGGAAGGTGTTATCCACAATCAAGGGAATATCCGCCGCATGAGCCACATCGGCGACAGCCTGAATATCCAGCACGTTGATGACGGGATTGCCGATCGTCTCAGCGTAGACAGCTTTGGTGTTTGGTTTGATCGCCGCGGCATAAGCAGCCGGATCATCAGCATCGACCAGTGTGGCCTCAATGCCCATGCGCTTGAAATTGAAATCCAGCAGCGAATGCGTCCCACCGTAAAGCGTTCGCGCCGCGACGATGTGATCACCTTGCTCACACAACGTGAGTAGTGCAATGGCGGAAGCTGCCATCCCCGAACTCACCGCAACGGCAGCCCGCCCGTTCTCAAGCGCTGCCATGCGTTGCTCGAATACGGCATTGGTTGGATTGCTCAGGCGCGTATAGATGTTGCCGAAAGTCTGCAGATTGAACAGGCTCGCGGCATGTTCGGTATCGTCAAAAACATACGACGTCGTTTGGTAGATGGGGACTGCACGAGACGCCGTACTCGCATCGGGAATTTGCCCTGCGTGCAGGCACAGTGTTTCGAATCCGTATTCGTGGTCCATGTGTCAGGCCGTTATTAGATTGATGTTCATTGCTTGCTTTACTAATGAGACGGGTTGGAGCCCGGCCGGAGGCGCACAGAGATCGACTCGCAAGTCCCGCTCAAGTCAGTACTCATGCACACAAACCAATGCGAGTTTAATTGTGTACAACCCGGGAGCGTTTGGCCGTAATGACACCGGTGTCAACGCCAACGAAATTAAGCCCACCAAAAAGTCGCGCGTGCTCGATCTTTACACATCGGTCCATAATCACCTCCAGGCCAGCTGCAGTTGCAGCGTCTGCGATGTCAAGGCTGATCACACCGAGCTGCAGCCACAAAAAGCGCGCCTTGATCGCGATCGCCTGCGCAAGAATCGGTGGTAAATCTGACGGTTTTCGAAAGCAGTCGACCATATCAACAGGCTCGTCGATTTCTTCGAGGCTCGCGTAACAGCGTTGCCCGAAGATTTCGTCGTAGGCCGGATTCACGGGTATCACTCGATAGCCATGTTCGAGCATGTACTTCGCCGCGAAATTACTTGGCCGATGCCAGTTCCGGGATAAGCCAACCACCGCGATCGTGCGCGCGTCGGTGAGCACACGTGTGAGCTGCTGGCTGTCGCCTCTATACTGGTCGGCGTTCACGGATGTATTGCTCGTTTATTTGTTCAACCTTAGTGCAGCCCAGCAAGGCCATGTCGCGTGCGATTTCTGTTCTCAGTATTTCCAGTGCGCGCGCGACGCCTGCCTGACCGCCGGCGCCAAGGCCGAATAGATAAGGGCGGCCGATCATACAAGCCTGGGCACCGAGTGCGAGCGCTTTCAACACATCAGTGCCGCGCCGTACGCCACCGTCGCAGATAATCTCGACACGATCCCCGACGGCTGCCTTAACCTCCGCGACCAGTGAAATAGGCGACGGCGCATTATCAAGCTGGCGGCCACCATGATTAGATAAAATCACGGCCGTAGCGCCGATGTCGGCAGCCCGAACGGCATCTTCAGCGCAACAAATTCCTTTTATCGCGAACGGGCCGTTCCATTCCTTCACCATCCACGCTGCAGCGTCCCAGTCCACGCTCGGGTCGAACTGTTTGGCCAAATAGCCGACCAGGGTCGTCACATCGCGCTCATCGACCGGCGCCTTATGTGCGACGTTAGCGAGTTGGAACTCTTTCGACAAAAGTGTTTTTGTCGACCATAGTGGATGCAGAAAAAAGTCCAGCCAGCTGGCTAGCGTAAGCTGGGGTGGGATCGACATGCCAGTATACAAATCCCGTTCGCGATTTCCTGGCACTGGCACATCGATGGTCAGAATCAACCCGTGGTATTTGGCCGCCCGGCAGCGTTCCATAAATTCTGTGATCAGCGCGCGGTCGCGAAATACGTAAATCTGGAACCACTTCGGGCCGCTACACACCTCGGCGACTTCCTCGATCGAATAGGTGCTGACTGTGGACAAGGAGTACACCGTGCCGGCTTCGGCGGCCGCCTGTGATACAGCCAGCTCACCGGCATTGTTAAACAATCGCGACATACCAGTCGGCGCGCATATGATTGGGAAGTCGATCGGTTGCCCCATCACCGTTGTGCGGGTGTCGATGTCGCTGACGTCAACGAGATAACGCGGCAGCAACTCGTAGCGATCGTAGTCGCTGCAATTGTGCGCTAGCGTGACTTCGTCGTCAGCTGCACCATCCATGTAGTGAAACATCGGGCTGGGAACCCGAAGACGAGCATATTTGCGCAAATCCTTGATGTTATGACTGCGTTTGAGACACCAGGCGCTAATTGCGTCGTCGACTCGCGTAACTATTGAAGGCACCATCGGATCAACCTGGCCGGTGAACTACAGCAGGCAAGATATCAGAACTGACCGGAAATCACCGATCCCTGAATGTCCGACCCTGGACTTCAGAAATGCGCGAGATCGAGATCAACAATCGCATCGCTGCCGTGCATAATCGTGTGCGCCAGGGCGCTGGTTTGCGGCAATATTTGCGCTGCGTAAAATTTCGCTGCCGCGAGTTTGGCATGATAGAAATCCGCCTCGCCACCACCGGCAGCAAGCGCAGCCGCACTCTTCACCGCCGATTCAGCCATCATCCAGCCGCCGCACACCACGCCGGCCAATTGCAGATAACTATTCGCCGCAGCTGCAGCCAAACGCGGATCATCAGCCCCCGCTAGCAGCCACTGAACCACAGCGCGCAGATCTGCGACGCCCGCTGCCAAAGCATCTCGCACACCCGCTACGGGTAGCCCGGCCTCGGCCATGCTGGCGACGGTCTGTTCAATGTCGGTGAGCAACTCCAGCATGGCACTGCCGCCATCACGGAGCGTTTTACGACCGACCAAATCGCCAGCCTGGATGCCCGTTGTACCTTCGTAAATGGTCGTTATGCGGGCATCGCGCTGAAATTGTGCCGCGCCCGTTTCTTCGATGAACCCCATCCCGCCATGGACCTGCACACCGAGCGCGGTGATTTGCTGGGCAGTTTCAGTACTCCAGCCTTTCACAATCGGCGTCAGCAAATCGCCGCGGCGCGCTGCGGCGCTGCGCTGCTCCGGGTCGGTATGTCGCTGCGCGGTGTCATAGCTCAAGGCACATACCAGCGTCAGCGCGCGCATCGCCTCGGTCTGCGATTTCATCGTCATCAGCATGCGCTTAACGTCCGGGTGAGCGATAATTGCGGCGCCCTCGGCCCCCCCGGGTGCTTGCCCCTGCACACGATCCAGAGCGTAGCTTCGCGCATGTTGATACGCAGCTTCGCTGAGCGCTACACCCTCGCGCCCGACCGCATGTCGGGCTGCGTTCATCATGGTAAACATGTGCATCAACCCACGATTCTCGTCACCGACCAGATAGCCGATAGCGCCGTCGCTGTCGCCGTACGACATCACGGCAGTCGGACTTGCGTGAATCCCGAGCTTGTGTTCGAGTGATACGCAGCGCAGATCGTTTCGCGGACCAAGCGACCCATCGCTGTTGACTAAATACTTCGGCACCACGAAAAGAGAAATGCCCCGTGTCCCAGCCGGCGCATCCGGTGTCCTGGCCAACACCAAATGAATAATGTTCTCGGTCAGGTCGTGTTCGCCGTACGTGATGAAAATCTTTTGCCCGCTAATCAGATAGTGATCCCCTTGCGGGACCGCTCGCGTGCGCACCGCGCTGAGGTCTGATCCGGCCTGCGGCTCAGTCAGATTCATCGTGCCGGCCCATTCGCCGCTGACCAGTTTCTCGAGATAAATCGCGCGCAGCTCAGCACTGCCGTGATGCTCAATGGCCTCGATCGCCCCGCCCGTCAGCAGAGGACACAACCCAAACGCCATGTTGGCCGAATCCCACATTTCGCTAACCGCCGTGGCAATTAGCTTGGGCAGATCCTGGCCGCCGTATTCGGGGCTCATTGAGAGCGCGCACCAGCCACTGGCGCAAAACGCCTGATAGGCATCGCGCCAACCTGGCGGCGTGTGCACAACGTCGCCTTCAAGACGACAACCTTCCAGGTCGCCAACGCGGTTAAGTGGCGCGAGAACATCGCGCGCCATTTTGGCCGCTTCGGTCAGTACTGCTGCAACAAGATCGTCTGAAACGTCTTCGCAACCCGAATATTCGCTAAATCGCCCAAGTCCAATCAGTTCGCTGATAACGAACTGCATATCACGAACGGGCGCATCGTATTCCGACATGTCTAACTCCGTTGATGCGCGATTACGCTGAATGGTGGACGTCGTTTTTAAAAACGTCCGTGGGCCAGCCTGCTACTGCCAGCCACGCCCGATGGTGCCAGAAACCAGCTGGTGGATCAGCTGGCGGCGGCGAGGACGGGAATCGGCCCGAGGTCGATTGGTCCTTCGTTTATGACCTCGACCTGGCGGGTCGGCAGCCCTTGGCGAGCGCGCGCGTACGTGGCCAGTGCCCAAACCGGAAAGTAGCGGCTATAGCCGTGGTAGCGCAGGTAAAAGACGCGCGGAAATCCGGTGCCGGTATATTCTTCCTCGTCCCATTCGCCAAGTTCGTTTTGGGTACGCTGCAAGTAATCGATACCGCGCTGTACCTGCGGTGAACCGACCGCTCCTACCGCCATCAGTGCGAGCAGCGCCCAGGCCGTTTGCGAGGCAGTACTCACGCCATGCCCGGTGAGGGCCGCATCGTCATACGTATTACACGATTCACCCCAGCCACCGTCTTCGTTCTGGGTATCTTGCAGCCACTGCACAGATTTACGGATATACGGTTTGGCGACGTCCTCGCCAATTACGCCCAGCGCCGATAAAACGCTCCACGTACCGTAGAGATAGTTCACACCCCAACGGCCGTACCATGAACCATCTTCTTCCTGGTCCGATTCGAGGAACTCGAGCGCGCGTTTGACAGGCGGAAACGTCGCATCGTAGCCAAGCATGGCTAGCAATTCGACACAGCGAGACGTTAAATCGGCCGTGCCGGGATCGACCAGAGCGCCATGGTCGGCGAACGGGATCTTGTTCAGGTATTCGTAGTTGTTGCCGATGTCGAATGCGCCCCAGGAACCGTCGGGGTTCTGCATGCCAAGCAGCCAGTTCAGGGCCTGATTGATGCGCTTACGCTTGTATTCCTTGTCGTGAGCGCCGGCTCGCAACAACGACATCAACACCATGCCTGTATCGTCAACGTCCGGGTACTTGTCGTTCTCGTACTGGAAAGCCCAGCCGCCCGACTCAAGACCACCAGCCTGATCGCTCCAGTCACCCTTGGTGAATATCTGGTTGTCGAACAACCATTCAACCGCCTGCTGTATGGCCGGACTATCCGGTTGCGCGCCGGCTTCAGTCAGTGCCGCGAGGGACAGGCAGGTGTCCCAGACCGGCGACACACAGGGCTGGCACAAGGTCTCTTGTTCGCCGTCGATGACCAAATCCTCGATCGCTCGAATCGTGCGCACCAGGTCGGCATCGTCCTCTTTCGCCCCAAGCAGGCTGAGCGCCATCGCAGCATTGGCCATAGCTGGATAGATTGCCCCTAAACCGCCCTTGCCACTGGCATGATCGCGCATCCAGTTTTCTGCCCGCTTAAGCGCGCGGTTGCGAATAAAGCCCGGAATCAGCGGGTCAATAACTTTCAGGATTCGGTCCAGCAGCACGAAACAGTTTTTTAGCGGCTGACGAATATCAAACGTATCAAGATTACGCAGGCGCTGTGGCGGAGCCAGGAACAACTCGGCTATTCCGCACTGCTCCGTGACCTTTATGACCGGGCGTTTTGCGAAAATAATCAACAGGGGCACGATCACGCAACGCGACCAGTACGACACCTTGCTCAGATTGAAGAACCACCAGCGCGGCAAAAACATAATCTCTACTGGCATGGCGGGGACCGTACGCCACGGTAACTGCCCAAATAGCGCCAGCGTGATACGGGTGAAAACATTCACCGACTCAGCACCACCATTGGTCAATACCCAGCGACGGGCGCGGACCATATGTGGCGCATCGACGGAATGACCAATCATTTTGAAGGCGAAATACGCTTTCACCGTCGCACTCATGTCGCCGGGTCCGCCGTGATAGAGCGCCCAACTTCCGTTGCGGTTCTGTCGACGTCGTAAATAATTCGCGATCTTTTCTTCACGCACTGGGTTGCTGCGTCCGAGAAAGTGCTGCAGAAAGATGTATTCCGAGGGGATGGTAGCGTCGGCTTCCAAATCAAAGCGCCAGTGGCCGTCGTCACCCTGGCGCCCTAACAAAGCCTGAGCGGCGCGATTAAGACTGTCCTGCACAGGATCGACGGGGCGATCAAGAAAATGTACAGCGTGCTCGCGCAGGATATCGGGATCGGCGCGAAGGTCCGCCTCAACGGTTTCGTGCATCCGCTCCTGGTAAGGTTGGTCTGTCATGCTTGTTTAGCTCAGCTTGCCCTGTCGCCTTGTCACAGTTCTGATTTCGCAAACATTCGCGATATCGTCACGCTAAGTGCTGCGAAACCGCAGCAGGACTGTCCTGCAGCGGTCACGAACGCCAATGCCGAAAACCGTTTTTTCGGTCATTTCGCAGACGATTCACCATCGACGCGTTAGTCGCACCTGTTTGCCCCGGGCTTGCCCTGCAGTGGCCGCACATATCCATTCTCGAGATGGGTCATCTGGCCAGAGATACTGCCGGCGGCAGCTACCGGTCCATCGGTGTGGCGAGGACGGCGCTGTTCGTTGTTTTTATAGGACGCCGACATTCTATTGATTAGTCCCTAAAATGCAAGGATTTATGAACGAAATCAGACAACTTGGCGAACATTTGAGGCGAAAATGAGACATATTTAGCCGTATCCTCTCGACGCCTGTCGCAGCGCACCATTCGGGGTTGAACTCAGCACCCCGATTGCGAGCCAAACGCGCCGTTCGAATTGCCGGCATGGGTCCAGCCAGATTGGAAAATTGGAAGATTCGAAATGCGGCGCGCGCAAACCGTGTGCGGCCGAGCTTGCGCAAGAACGGCTGATTAGCGTCGCGAGGATGGTGATGGTGCCCGGGGCCGGAATCGAACCGGCACGACCGCAATGGCCGGCGGATTTTAAGTCCGCTGCGTCTACCAGTTCCGCCACCCGGGCCGGGTTAGCGCACAAACATTTGAGGCTGAGGCCGGAATCGAACCGGCGTACACGGCTTTGCAGGCCGCTGCATAACCACTCTGCCACCCAGCCGGCGTCTGTTCAAATCTCCGTTGTCGGTGCCGACAATTCGTTGCCGCAGATGCGAAAAACCCCGCCCGATGCGGGGTTTTCACTTTGAATATGGAGCGGGAAACCAGATTCGAACTGGCGACCCCAACCTTGGCAAGGTTGTGCTCTACCAACTGAGCTATTCCCGCTGCGTAAGATCTTCGATCGATGATTCGTCAACAGCCGCAAGAACTTGTGTTCATGCCAGATTCACACGTACTGCCGGCGACCGCTGCGCCATTTTAGCCGGGACTTCCTGACTGTCAAGATAACTCCGGCGCGCTGACCTTATCCGCGGCGTAGATCCGGCCACGCCAGGCGTAAATAAACGAACATTGACCACAGCGTCAGGAACATTGCGGCGTACAGCAATGCGATCCCGATAGTCCCGATCCAGACCGGCAGCTCCGCAGCGTTACTCAGAATCATCAACACCAACGCTATCATTTGTAGCGCTGTTTTGACTTTGCCCAGCCAAGAAACGGCGACTTTACCCCGCGAGCCGATTTCCGCCATCCACTCGCGCAGCGCCGAGACGGTGATCTCACGGCTGATAATGACCGCGACCGGCAGCGCCAGCCAAATCTCGGGACGCGCTTGTAACAACATGACAAGAACAACGGCAACCATGAGCTTGTCTGCAACCGGATCAAGAAACGCACCCAGCTTGGAACTCTGATTGAGACGGCGAGCCAAATACCCGTCCAGCCAATCGGTCGCCGCCGCACTCGCGAAAATAATCGCGGCGAAAATTTCGGCGTGCTGCACGGGCAAGTAAAAAACCGCGACAAAACACGGGATTAACGCAATCCTAAAGAGCGTCAATATGTTGGGTACGGTCCACATTCTAATCGTGCATCACGTCATATATTCGTTGCGCGAGTTCCTGACTAATGCCCGGAACTCGCTTCAGATCATCGACCCCTGCACGACTAATCCCCTGTAAGCCCCCGAACTGCTGCATGAGGCGCTGACGGCGTTTTGCACCGATTCCTGTGATCTCCTCGAGCGGTGATCGATTGCGATTCTTAGCTCGCGAGCGCCGATGCGCTTCAATCGCGAACCGATGCGCCTCATCGCGCACATGCTGCAACAAATGCAACGCCACTGAGTCCGGCGGCAGCCGGTATTCAGTGCGTCCATCATTCAGCAACAAAGTTTCCAGACCCGGCTTACGCGTCGTACCTTTCGCAATACCGATAACCATGATCTCGTCGATCTGCAGTTCCCTCAGTACATCGAGCGCTTGCGTGGCCTGCCCTTTGCCGCCGTCAATGAGCAAAATTTCAGGCATTAAACCGTCTTCGCGTTTGAGCCGAGAGTAGCGTCTATGGAGCGCTTCGTGCATGGCGGCGTAATCGTCACCTGCAACCGCCTTAGTGATATTGAACTTGCGGTAGTCGGATTTGCGCGGTCCATTGTGATCAAAGACCACACACGACGCTACCGTGGCTTCGCCGGACAGATGGCTGATATCGAAACACTCGATACGCTCAATCATCTGCTCGCGCTTCAGGGCGCTTGTCAACGCGGTCATCCGCTCAATCTGACCAGCGGCCGTAGACAAGCGTTGCTCGACTGCTAGATCCGCGTTGTCCTGAGCCATCCGAACCCATTTCGCGCGTTCGCCGCGGACCGTCTCGCGCACGCCCACACGGTGACGACAGCGCTGACTAAGCGCTTCCGCCAACCACGCGCCGTCAGCTATCGATTCCGCAACGATGATATCTCGCGGCACGTCACGATCGCTGTGATCGGCAAGATAGAACTGCGGCAGGAACGCATCAAGAATTTCAGCCGTCGAAGATTCCCGCGTATGGGCGGGGAAAAACGCTTTGTTGCCAAGCATGCGTCCATGGCGAACGAAAAACACCTGAACGCAGCCAACACCATTGCGCGTCGCCGCAGCCACGACATCAAAGTCGCCTTCGTCGCCACTCACGTTCTGTTCGAGTTGCACCCGTTGCAAGCTCTTTATTTGATCGCGCACGCGGGCCGCGCGTTCGAACTCAAGCGCCCCGCTGGCCTGCTCCATTTGCTCGACCAGATAGCCAACCACCTCCTCATCCCGACCTTCCAGAAACATCATCGCGTGACGCACGTCCGCCTGATACTCGGAGGCTTCAATCAAACCCACGCAGGGCGCCGTACAGCGATTGATCTGATACTGAAGACACGGCCGACTACGGTTGCGAAAAAAGCTGTCTTCGCATTGTCGAATCAAAAAGAGTTTCTGCAGCAAATTAAGGGTTTGTCGCACTGCTCCAGCATTCGGGAACGGACCGAAATATCGCCCTTTGCCGTTACGCGCGCCGCGATGGAAGCGCAAACGGGGGAAGGTTTCATCAGCTGCGGCGTAAATGTAGGGATAGCTTTTGTCGTCACGCAGGACCACGTTATAGCGCGGCTTGAGATCCTTAATCAGGTTACTTTCAAGGATCAGCGCTTCGTTTTCATTAGCGGTGACGGTCACTTCAAACTTGTCGACCTGGGCTACCATCGCCAGCACTTTCGGCGTATGGCCCGAGCTGCGCGTAAAGTAACTGCTGACGCGCTTTCGCAGACTGCGCGCCTTGCCGACATAGATAACTTCGCCGCGCGCGTCGTTCATACGATAAACGCCCGGCATGTTCGGTAAATCGCGACATGCTGAGCGCAGTAGATCGAGCTGAGGTGCGGCTGCGTTCATTAACTCATTGGCGCGAGCAGGTTTCGGGCGTCTGCGAACACCTGCTCGAACATCGGTGTCGTCAAGCGACCGGTTTGTGTGTTGTAACGACTGCAGTGATAGGAGTCGAGCAGGGTAAATTGCCGATCGCCAAACGTATGCGCCGCATTGTGCGCAAACACGTAGTCCTTGATTCGACATCCGAGCGCGCGCAGTACCGCTTCGTGCGCAATACGCCCCAGCGCTACGACCACTGCGCCTGCAGGTAACATTGCGAGATCAGCGACCAGGTAGTCACGGCAATTAGCAATTTCTTCGGCGACCGGCTTATTCGCAGGCGGCAAACATTTGACGGCGTTGGTAATTCGACAATCGATCAAGCGCAGGTCGTCATCGGCGGTTACCGAGTCCGCGCGCGACGCAAATCCGAACCGATGCAAAGTGGCGTACAGCAACACGCCGGCGTGGTCACCAGTAAATGGCCGTCCGGTCGCATTTGCCCCGTGCATGCCAGGTGCTAATCCAACGACCAGTAAGCGCGCTTGCGCTTCACCGAACGGCGCCACCGGACGCGCGTGATAAGCCGGGTGAGTAGCACCGACTTCGTCTAGGAAAGCACTAAGCCGGGCGCAACGCCGACAGTTGATATCGAAATTAGGGCGGGTAACTGGAGACGAACACATGGTCTGCGATCATACGGGCTTGCGGTCGCAGCATCGACTGGCGCCGGCATTGGTGCAAAGGACCAAACGCCGAGCTACGAGTGCCCGGTCATGGCATCGGCTTCCGCAAGGCCATGGGTTCGGGCGATCATTGCGAGTTGAACGTCGTTGACGACTTCAAGCTTGTTCAGTAGATGACGCCGGTGATGAGCAACGGTTTTACGACTCAGGCTGAGGCGCGAGGCGATGTCGTCGACCGTCAATCCGTTAGATATTTGCTGCAGGACCTGAATCTCGCGTCGCGACAGGGCTTCGATGCCATTACGGCGATTGCGGTTAGAGTCGCTGCTGGCAATATTCTGGGCGACGTCCAGACTGATATAACTCTCGCCAGCGTGCACTTTCCTGATCGCGCCGACTAGCTCTTCCGTGTCAGCATTTTTGCTGACGTACCCGGCTCCGCCACAGCGCAAAAATTGTTTGGGATAAGGACCTGAAACGTACATCGACAAGCCAATAACGCGATTGCCTGGACTCACTGCCAACAAGCGGCGGGTCGCCTCGAGTCCACCGATGCCCGGCATATTCAGATCCATCAGGATAACGTCGAAATTTTCCAAGCGAGCAACCTCGCGCGCTTCTTCGCCGCTGGCGGCTTCGCCAGCGACATAGAAGTCCGCGACCGCGTTGAGCTTCGCGCAGATACAACGACGCACCAGTCTTTGGTCATCGACGACCAGAATGCTAATCACACGTCGACACTCTCGGCATGGTTAAAGCGGGTGAAAATATCGCGGAATACCGTAGTGTAACGTTCGGGATCGCCGGCTATCGATGCGGCCAATTGTCGGCGTGTGTACCAACACGCGTCAGCAATTTCCGCTGCATCAGGCTCTGGTTCAATATCGGTCCGGCACAAGTACACGCGAGCAAACTCATTGCCGGTCGCGACCCTGGCGGGCAAATCCCACAGCGGCTTCAGTGCGACACCTTCAACGGCGAGTTCTTCTGCCAATTCTCGGCGCGCAGCTGCGTCGTAGCTTTCACCAAAATCGACATGGCCCGCTGCCGACGTATCCCACAGTCCCGGTGCGCAATCTTTGTGCTCAGCACGGCGCTGAACGAAAATGTTGCCAGCAGTATTGACCAGCAGAATATGGGCCGAACGATGGCGCAGCTGACGGCGATGGATATCTCCGCGTGCGCCGCTCCCGATAACGCGGTTTTCAGCATCGACGATTGCAAGCAGCTCGTCGTCGTTGAGCATATCCATCCGCCCACCCATCTTAGCCAGCCACCGCGGCATCGTCTTCGAGTTCCGAGAAGCTCACAACACAATTACGACCACTATCTTTAGCCCGATACAGCGCTTTGTCGGCACAGCGCAACAGTACGTCACCGGTGTTGGAGGAGTCCGGGATAAACGTCGCAGCACCAAAACTTGCTGTTGCGTTGCCCTTAACTTTCGAACCGGCGTGCGGCACAGCGGTATCGTCGAAGCCAGCGCGCGCCTGCTCAGCAAGGCGCAAGGCTGCGGTGTGGTCAGTACTCGGCAGCAGCAACGCGAATTCTTCACCACCGATGCGCGCCGCCACGTCGCCACCGCGGCGGCAATACGACTGCAACACGCGCGCAAACACCTGCAGGCATTCGTCGCCCTGCTGATGACCATAGAGGTCATTGAACTGCTTGAAAAAATCGATATCGCAAATCACCAGCGACAGGCTGCTGCGCGCACGAAATGCCCGTGATACCTCCGATTTCAGCCGCGAATCGAAATAGCGCCGATTCGCTATGCCGGTCATGCTGTCGGTCGCTGACAGTCGTTCCGCCCGATCCCGCGAGGCGCGCAAAACACGTTCGGTCTCCATTCGTCGATCGAGTTCAGCGGAGGTCTTCTCGGCATGCGCGTTGAGTTCGGCAATCAAGGCCGCATTCTCGATGCCAAGACGAATCTGTTTCTCGAGCGCCTTACGCGCCTGCTTGATGACGAAAAATTGATGTGCGTACAACAGCGGTAGCGCGAGCCCCATGGCGTAATAGGCGGGGTTCGCACTCAAGGCGCTGGTCACCAGTACCGCGATACCAATGGGCAGTGTTACCAGTGCCGTAGCGCGTCCGTCCATCCCGTAGGAACCGAACGCCGCTATAGCGATGCCAATGGTCAATAACAGGGCAGTAAATACTGCGTTTTCGCCGACCGCGAAAAACACGAGTAGCGGTGCCGCCGCCCACAACAATCCGGTAGTCGCCAGGCTAGCGTATAAGGTGCGCAGCGAAACAGTCTTTGGCGCCACGCCTGAGTCTGGTCGCAACAGCAACCAACGGCCGCCCAACACGACGGCGAGGCCCCACCACCACCACCAGGCTTCGGGCAAACCCTCGAAATAGGCATACGAACCGGCCAACAAGGCGCCAACCAGCAAAGTCGGCAGGGTTGACGAGCGTACATTCTGAACCAGCAGTTCGTGTCGCGTCTGCGCGATCTCACCGTCGATTGCTTCGCTTCTAGTACCAGTCGTCATGCTCAGTAGCTCGTCATCCGCATCGCATTTGGCCGTCGCAAGGTGCGCATCTGGATCGAGCCCAATAGTACTCGAACGCTCTCCAAAATAGGCCGCTACGCGGGCGCCGGCGGATATTCAGGTCGCAGATCGACTCAGTTGCAACCGAGGCGCGCCTGACACTTGATCTCGACCAGCAAACCCGGCATCGCCAATGCACTGACCCCTACCGCTGTCCACGTCGGAACCCGCCCGGTGAAGTAGCGGTCTTTGACCGACATGAACAGCTGCAGATCCCGCATGTCGACGTGGTAAGTAATCATTTCGACCACGTCGTCAAAGCTTGCCCCTGCGGCGTCCAGTACTTTTCGGACGTTCTCGAAGGCTTGCACAAATTGCGCTTCAGTGACGGAGATTACCTCCAGTGCTTCGTTGCGGCCGACCTGTCCGGCGATGTAGAGGGTGTCATCTACCAGCACCCCGGGGGCGTAACGGAAACGTTCGGAAATAATCTCCATGCCCGGTGGAATGATGTCTTTTCGGATTGCCATAGATCGAGACTCCAAACCGCTCTCAGCGAGAAAATATACCTTCGTGGACTCCACTCAGAATTACGCTTCAGGCACCGCCATAGCTGCTAGCGATGCTGTCGAGGGGCGATTTTTGGATGCCGTGATTGGGAATCGGGTAGCGCAGGCCATTGCGATCGAGTGATTGCAGTCCTTCGACAAGTTTCGGTAAATAGCTTGGCGGCAGAGCGATGAGTAATTCGTCGTCCTGCACCCCGCCAAATTTACGTTCCGCGTAGCATGGAATCGACAGAGATGGTTCACCGGTCTTGAGCGCCCTGCCCCACGAATCCGCGCAGGCGCTTTCGCCAACGGCAGTAAAACTTAGCTTCCGGTAGCCGGTGTACTGGAGGCCGTTAATCAGCGTCACCATTTGTCCCGGGGTGGCGTAGATAAGACATATATCGGGGTTATCGAGACGTCCTGATGTCAGCGGCGATACCGCTAAGGCTGAATAGTCCCCGTACGACGCACAGTCCATCTCGCTCTGATGTCGAGCGCTGTCCTCGAGCGTGCCGTACCACACGCCATGCATGCGTTCGCCGCTGAGCCACTCGCGGTTGCGGGGAGCCAATCCCACCACAGCGCCACATTGCTCGCCCATTAAATTGTCCATCGTGATGCCAATGGTCCAGCCGATCCAGCGACACTGGCCGACGATTTGATCAGTGGCGAATTTCTCGTTGCTGTCCGGACGGCGGATGCGCGGCACCGCTTCCATCTCGTCGACCGTGTGGAAGCGCTTCATGCCGATCGGCATCGCCTTCAATCGAAGATAACGATAAAGCCCGTCACTTATCGCGTTGTAGTCATAGTCATTGTCATCGTCCCAGCAGTTTGCATTGGCCATTTCGCCGTACTCCGGTTGCTGTTGATATGCCGGCCTTTGGCGTACTTCGCTAAAGGCGTTATCGTGGCATCACCTTATTATTGAAGGCTCCGGGAGGGCAACCATGGGAACAGTCGATTGCGCAATTGATGGTGGCATCGCCACAGTCACATTCACAAATCCTCCGAAAGGATTCTTTACAGGCGACATGGTGGCTCAGACCAGCGAAATCATGCTGGCGCTTGAAAACGACGACGCGGTGCGTGCCATTGTGTTCACTGGCGGCTTACCAGACGTGTTTATTCGTCATTTTTCAGTCGAAGAGATTATCGAGATGACGGCCGCCCTCAAGGCGCGACGCGCCAACGGTCTGGCTGACCCGCGCTTTGCCCGTACGCCGCTCCGTATGATGTGGGAGAACCTCGATAATTGCCGCAAGCCAACCATAGCCGCGATCAATGGCTTTTGTGGCGGTGGCGGCTGTGAGCTCGCCCTGGCTTGTGATATCCGGCTGGCTGGTCCCGGTGATTACACCATCGGCCAAATGGAAATACTTGTTGGCATCTTGCCAGGTGCCGGTGGTACAACTCGACTCGCGCGCCTTGTTGGCACCGGCAAAGCGCTCGAATGGGTCTTGCGGGGCAGAACGTTCTACCCTCAGGAAGCAGCGGCAGAAGGCCTTGTGCACCACTATATCGACGGAGATGTCCTGGCCGCCGCGCACGCCATGGCGGGCGAATTTGTCGACAAACCGCCTGCTGCTCTGGCCGCGATTAAGCAAGTTTTACGTTCGAGTTGGGGCAAAACAACGGCTGACGGCGTAGATGAGGAAGGCGACTTGTTTGGCAATCTGATCGCGGTCGATGACCGGGCTCTGGAAATGATGAAAGATTACGTCGCAAACGGGCACCAGCTGAATAAGGTCTGATTTGCCCAAGTTAACTTTGCAGGCGCATCACGGCGGCGATAATGTCGTCGTGACGAGCCGCGCCAAGCGCGGAAATCACCTTGTTCATGTTCGAGCGTTTCCATCACGCGCAGTTGGCGACCTTTCCCACGCTGCTCGCGATGGGCGTCAGCGCCGCCAGAACAACATTGACGTTCCCGAACCGAAGAGTAAACCAGCCCCGGGGTAGTCTTCTGCTGACACCGAGCCGGCTGCGGATTTGCGCACGGAATCAAAGTCCAGCAAATTTGGAATCGTCGGCCGGCAGAGAGAAGGGCCGTGGATAGCCCGCCCTCGCACCATATCTAATGAGTGCTGGCCTTCCCCACTGCGATAAAACGAAACAAGTTCGCCGTCTAAAACACCCCAAGGTCTCGCCGTACGGCAGCGTTGCGGCACGCGGATTTAAAGGGGACGCGGACCTCACTGCCGTGAGACACCCTGTTTCGTTAGCTGCAAACGGTCGTCGATGCCCGGATATTGCCCAACCTTTGGCGGCCTATTTGGCGCCGGAACAACCGTCGTATCAAACTGCAGTGGTCCTCCGGCTCCGGTACCGCCGCCGCTGAGCCTCGGAGTCCTGTGCGTGTCGTTGATCAGCATGACGGTGGCGCGCTGCCGCACGCGGACTGTCGACGCAGTAGAAGAAGCTTAAAGGCGAAGGATGTTTAACCAGGCGGTCTGAGGCTTACTGCCACAATCTCCGCGTCCTGTAGTGACAGTGCGGGTGCCGGCAGGCACCGAAACGACAATTCATCTGCGCGTCTGAGATTGCGACGCTCGAGCAATCATCAGGGTAACGCCTCGTCCGCACTCCTAGCCGCCGCCAGTCAGGGCCACGAATAAATCTGGCGGAGAGAGAGGGATTCGAACCCTCGAAGGGGATAAACCCTTGCCGGTTTTCAAGACCGGTGCATTCAACCGCTCTGCCATCTCTCCGTTAGTCGTCAGTTGCCCCACCCAGTGCGTGGCAGCCGAACCGGATTGTACCCGAACCTTGCCAAGAATCGGTCTGCCCTATGTACTAGCCCGTATCGCAACGCACGCAGACTATGCCCGTTTTTAGGCGCTCGGCACCTACTTAAAAGAGACGCCTTGCGATAGGGTCAATTACCCAGCGAGCTGAAAGCCAAGCTGGAGCACGGGAGTGCCGGGTAATTTACGCAACGAACCTTGAATTCCCCGCCGTCGCCCCTATTATGTTGTGTAGAACTAATTGCCGGGAACCAGTCTAAGATCCCGGCACAATCGCGAATTTCCACTAAGGAGGAATCCGTAGATGCAAAGTACTATCGCAAACGGGCGCTCACAAGCGGCCGTACTGTCAACTAACAAACTCATCCGCAACACCTACATGCTGTTGTCGATGACCCTCTTATTCAGTGCCGTAACCGCAACCGCATCTGTGCTGTTACGCATGCCACCGATGACGTACCTGCTGTCCATCGGCGGTGCATTTTTACTGATGTGGCTGGTGCTGCCACGCACGGCCAATTCGGGCGCAGGTCTGGGGGTAGTTTTCGCCATCACTGGCTTGCTCGGTTTCGCGCTGGGGCCAATGCTCAATATGTATTTGTCGCTACCGAACGGTCCGCAGATAGTCGCTACTGCCCTCGGCGGCACCGGCGTCATTTTCCTCGGCCTGTCAGGCTATGCGTTGACCACCAAACGGGATTTCAGCTTTCTGGGCGGATTCCTGTTCGTTGGGCTGCTGGTGGTATTAGGGGCAGCGTTACTGAATATTTTCTTCGCGGTTCCGGCGCTGTCACTCGCGTTGTCAGCAGCAATTGTAATGCTGATGAGCGGCTTCATTCTCTACGACACCAGCCGCATGGTGAACGGCGGCATCGATAACTACCTTATCGCAACGGTGCAACTGTACATGAACATCTTTAACTTGTTCATTAGCCTGCTTCACCTGTTGGGCTTCGCCAGCGACGACTAACGCATGCGCTAGTCGAATTTAAAACGGCCCTTTGTGGGCCGTTTTTCGTTCCGGACCGCGAAACACAAGGGATTTGAAGCGATGGATATGTGGATGAAGGTAGGTTCCGCGCTGCTCTTGGGCGCTATGATCGTCATGCTTGCGCCGCGCGCGATGCAGATGATGAAGGAAAGCAAGGCGGCCGAAGCAGGCGACTGGCCGTCATTTATCTTGCCACTGCTGGCAGTCGGTTGCTTCGTCGCCTTACTCATGGCGATGGTGTAGAAACCGACTAGACCAAATTCAAGCCCCTGACTGTTCGATGGTCAGTTGCTGCAAGCCACCCATATAAGGCCTGAGTACGTCCGGTATCAAAATGGTGCCATCTGCTTGCTGAAAATTCTCCATCACCGCAAGCAATGCCCGCCCTACCGCAACGCCAGACCCATTTAGAGTGTGCAACAACTCCGGTTTTCCAGTCGCGGGGTTACGCCACCGCGCCTTGATCCGGCGCGCCTGGAAATCGACGAAGCTGCTGCACGAGGATATTTCCCGGTAGCGATCCTGGGCTGGCAGCCATACCTCAAGGTCATAGGTCTTGGTCGCGGAAAACCCGAGATCTGCCGAACACAATGTGACAACCCGGTAAGGCAACCCCAGCTGTTGCAAAATAACCTCCGCATGGCCGGTCAGCTGTTCGAGGGCTGTTTCTGAATCCGCCGGACGCGCTAGCTGCACAAGTTCGACTTTCTCGAACTGATGTTGTCGAATCATGCCACGCGTATCCTTGCCGTAAGACCCCGCTTCGCTGCGAAAACACGGTGTGTGGCAAACGTAGCGGGCTGGCATCTCGGCATCATCCAAAATCGCGTCCTGAGCCAAATTGGTGACCGGCACTTCAGCCGTCGGAATCAGGAAAAAGCCCTGCTCCGGAATTTCGAACAAATCTTCCTTGAACTTCGGCAATTGCCCAGTGCCGCGCAACGCCCGTTCGTTCACCAGAAACGGGACGTAGACTTCCCGATAGCCATGTTGCTGCGTGTGCGTATCGAGCATGAACTGCGTCAACGCGCGTTGCATCCTGGCAATGCCACCGCTGAGCACCGCGAAACGCGAGCCGGCCAGGCGGGAACCCGCCTCAAAGTCAATGCCTGCATGCATCTCGCCCAGCTCAACATGATCACGCGGTGCGAAATCAAAGGTTGCCGGTACCCCATGCCTGCGCATCTCGACGTTATCGTCTTCACTCGTCCCGTTCGGAACGTCAGCGTGTGGCACGTTAGGCAGACTGAGCGAAAAAGCCTCCAGTTCTTCCTGGACTGCTTCGAGGGCTAATTGCTTCTCTTTCAGTTGGTCACCAAGTGCGGCGACTGCGGCACGTAGCGGTTCAATATCCTCACCCCGCCCTTTCGCAACACCAATCGCCTTACTGCTGCGATTGCGTTCGGCCTGCAGGCTTTCGGCGTCAACCTGAAGGGCTTTGCGTGCATTCTCCAAGCGCGTCAAAGTCTTGACATCAAGCACAAATCCGCGCCGCAGCAGTGCCTCGGCGACTGCCGTCGGGTCGTTTCTCAAAAGCTGGGGATCGAGCATTTTTTCGCCTGACTTAGCGCTGGATAATGCGCGTTGCGAGTACCTGCGGCCTCGTCAGTCGCAGGCAGAAAAATCGTTGCAGCCGTAACGAATGGAGTCGTCACGGCGTGCGGCGGCGCGTACTTTAGCAGAATTGAGCATGCTGAAAACTGCCGGTTAATCGTTTCGAGGCTCGCTCTTTTCCCCGCGGCGGGCGAATTCAGGACAGCCGATCCTAAGCACTGACTACAACTGCCGAGCCAGTACCAACCCCAGCCAACAACCAGCCACGCACAAGAGCACGTTGGCGGCAACGTTGACGACAGCTCGTAATAGCGCCCCGGTCTCCAACAATTGCACAGTCTCGAGAGAAAACGTCGAAAACGTGGTGAGTGCACCCAACAGACCAACCATCCACAACAGTCGCCAATTTTCATTGCCTGCGAAGCGCTCAGTGAGCATGACGTAGAGAATCCCTATCAGGCATGAACCCACGACATTGACAATCAAAGTGCCGTAGGGGAACTGTCGACCAAAAGCCACCGCGGCCACGTGTGACACGCCAAAGCGAATCATCGCCCCGCAGGCCCCGCCGAGCGCTACCAAAAACAAGTGCAGCGTCACGACTCGTCCTGGGTGCCGCCGCGCAGGCGGACAAGCTTTTCGGCAATCTGAATTTCGAGGCCGCGCTGCACAGGTTCGTAATAAATACGCTCACCGAGCGTATCAGGGAAGTAGGTTTGTCCGGTCGCAAAGCCATCCGTTTCGTCGTGATCGTAACGATAATCGCGACCATGACCTTGCGCTTTTGCAAGCCCGGTCGGCGCGTTTCGGATATGCGCTGGAACTGCATCAGATCCGCGCGCCGCAACTTCTGCACGGGCGCGATTAAAGGCCTGATAAACCGCATTACTTTTAGCCGCAACCGCGCAGTAAGTCAGCGCGTGGGCGATAGCCAACTCACCTTCGGGCGGCCCCATCTTGCGCCACGCATCCCACGCATCAACGGCGATCGTGAGCGCGCGCGGGTCTGCGTTGCCAATGTCCTCGCTGGCAATGCGAACGATGCGTCGAGCGATGTAAGCCGGATCGCAGCCGCCATCGAGCATTCGGGCGAACCAGTACAAAGCCGCATCCGGGTTCGAACCGCGCACAGATTTATGTAGCGCAGATATCTGGTCGTAGAAATCGTCCTGACCTTTGTCAAAACGACGACTTTGGGCACCGTCGACTGCCAGCGTCATGGCGGCCTCATCGATGACGCCATCGTTGGCCAGCGAAAGCGCGAGTTCGAGCAAGTTGAGTGCACGTCGTGCGTCGCCATCTGCAACTTCGGCAAGACGCACGGCCAGGCCCGGCGCCATGCTGATGGCTTGTTGGCTCGACAGCTGCGTGAGCGCACACTCAATGATGTGGGTCATATTCGGCACATCGAGAGACTGTAAAGCATAGACGCGCACACGGGATAACAAGGCGTTGTTGAGTTCGAAAGCCGGGTTCTCGGTCGTCGCTCCGATAAAGGTGATGGTGCCGTTTTCGATGTGCGGCAAGAACGCATCTTGCTGCGCTTTGTTGAAGCGATGAACCTCGTCTACGAACACTGCTGTACGGCGCCCTGCGAGTTTGTGTTCTTGCGCCTGCTCCACAGCCTGGCGAATGTCTTTCACGCCGCCCAGCACTGCTGAGAGCTGCAGAAATTCTGCCCCGGCCTGCTGAGACATCATGCGTGCCAGGGTCGTCTTACCAGTGCCTGGCGGCCCCCACAAGACCATGGAGTGGAGCATTCCCTCTTCCAATGCACGTCGCAACGGCTGACCCTTGCCGAGCAAGTGCTGTTGACCGTAAAACTGGTCGAGACTGAGGGGACGGAGTTGGTCAGCTAAAGGCATCGTTAGCGATAGTACAGCGCTATGCGGCTGTTACAGAAGAACTGCGACTAGGTCTTCAGGGCGCGCTGGCTCGCACGACATCGACGCCAGGTGGCGGCACAAAAGCAAACTTCGCATCATCGATAAGAACGTCGTTGGCAACTGATGCAAAGTTGAGCGCAGTTAGTTGGCCGAGGTTGTCGCGCAGGCGCATAGCCTGTACCGAGCCGTCTGCAAAGCCGAGTTCAATCATCGAAAAGTCGCCGCTGCTATCCAATGGACGCAATTGGAACCAGGCCAGCCCGCGCTCGTCTGACGCCAACTCGGTAATCGTATAGTGGCCCGCGACATCGGTTTCGTGCCCGAGTAATGCGGCGGGGGACGTATGCGGGATACCCGTTATATCGCTTTCGGTGACTTGTTCCAGGTCGGGATCGTAAATTGACAGGGTGGTGCCGTCGCTGACAATGGTTTGCGCAAAGGGTTCGCGATACTCCCAGCGGAACAGCCCTGGGCGTTTGATCAGGCAATCTCCAGAAGCTCGTTCGAGTAACTCACCCTGTTCGCTATATCGTTGCTGAACGAACGTGGCCGAAAAACTTTGCAGGGCATTGAGAAACTCAACCAGCCCGCGTTGTGCGGAACGCGCTTCGGCCGTGACGCTTGTGCTGAAAAGCACCAGGACGACGGCCAGTAGACGCGGCATGATTCGATTAGTCCTTAGGCGGCGGTGGGGCGAGAACTTCGCGACTGCCGTTTGATTGCAGCTCACCTACCACACCGGCGCGTTCCATTTCCTCGACCATCCGCGCGGCACGGTTATAGCCAATTTTCAGGCGGCGTTGGATGCCTGATACGGAAGCTCGGCGTGATTCGGTCACGATGCGTACCGCATGGTCATAGAGTTCATCTTGCTCGTCGCCGCCACCAAATTCGCCGCCGCCAGCGCCGCCATCATCGCCAGAATCCATCGGTCCTGACAAGATTTCCTCAATGTACTCCGGTTCGCCCGCGGCCTTGAGGCGTTCAACGACCTTGTGAACTTCTTCGTCGGACACGAACGCGCCATGGACTCGATTCGGGATTCCGGTACCTGGCGGCAAGTACAGCATGTCGCCGTGACCGAGCAGCGTTTCGGCGCCCATCTGGTCAAGAATTGTGCGCGAATCAATCCGTGAAGAGACCTGAAACGCGATACGGGTGGGAATGTTTGCTTTGATCAAGCCCGTTATCACGTCGACCGAGGGGCGTTGCGTCGCGAGGATGAGATGCACACCTGCAGCGCGAGCCTTTTGCGCCAGACGTGCGATCAATTCTTCAACCTTCTTGCCGACAACCATCATCATGTCGGCTAATTCGTCGATGATGACAACGATGCACGGTAGCGTGGTCAACTCGGGAATAACCGCTTCGCTATCGCCATGCGCGTTAAAAATCGGATCTACCAGCGGTTTGCCGCTCGCTGCAGCCTCTTCCACTTTACGATTGTAGCCCGCGATGTTGCGTACCCCGAGGGCCGACATCAACCGGTAGCGACGCTCCATCTCCGCGACGCACCAGCGCAACGCGTTGGCAGCTTCCTTCATATCGGTGACAACCGGCGCCAACAAGGCCGGGATGCCCTCATAGACCGACAGCTCGAGCATTTTCGGGTCAATCATTATCAGACGGACGTCTTCTGGCGTCGATTTGTACAGCAGGCTCAGAATCATCGCGTTCAGAGCCACCGACTTGCCGGCGCCTGTCGTACCAGCAACCAGCAGGTGTGGCATCTTGCCAAGATCAGCGACCGCTGGCTGTCCCGAAATATCTTTGCCCAGCGCCATCGTCAACTTGGAACTGCTGGTTTCGTACACGTCGGACTTGAGGATATCCCCGAGCGATACGATTTCGCGCTGCTCGTTCGGGATTTCGAGGCCGATGCAGGTCTTGCCCGGAATCACCTCAACAACACGCACGCTGACAGTCGATAGAGAACGTGCCAGATCTTTGGACAGGTTGGTAATTCGACTCGCCTTAATACCGGGCGCAGGTTCCAATTCAAATCGCGTTATCACCGGTCCCGGCAACACCGCAACAACTTCGACCTCAATGTTGAAATCGCGCAATTTCATTTCGACCTGGCGTGACATCGCCTCTAGCGCCTCAGCCGAATAGCCGCCGCTTGCCGCCAGTGGTGTATCCAGCAGACTCAGCTCTGGTAAATCTGTTTGAGTGGTTCGTTCGAATAGGGGCGCCTGTCTCTCCCTTTCGACCCGCGCACTCGGTGGCGCCTCGACGATGCGCGGTTCAATCCGTGGTTGCGGGCGATGCTCTTTACGTACGGTTTGTTCTTTAACGATAGCAACGCGTTCGCGTTTCGCGGTCTGGCCACGCAAATACTCCAGCGCCTGCTGGTAGCGCGTGCGGCTAATCTGGGCAATGCGCAGCGCCTGCTCACCCACCACGTCCATCAGCCACAACCATGACAATCCAGTAAGTAACGTCACTCCGGTCAGAAAGATGGCAACCATGAGCAAGGCGCTGCCTAGCTCGCCGAATATGGTGTAACTCGCAGATCCCACGACGTCGCCCAATATGCCGCCTGCCTGATGGGGAATCTCGGCAATCAGGGCACCACCACGAACCCATAGCAGGCCGCAACCAGTGACCACAGCGAAATTCAGGCCAACGAAGCGCACGCTAAGATGGAAATAATCGGACAGGAACTGCTCGGCTCCTTCGCGATAGGCTGACCACGCTAAAAAAGCCGCGACCAGTGGGAAGGCGTAAGCGAGCTGACCGAATACATATAAGGCGATGTCAGCGACCCACGCACCAACCATGCCGCCCTCGTTCCGTATGACGTCGCTCGTCCCGGCCTGAGACCAGCCCGGATCGGTCGGGGAATAGGTTAGCAGCGCGATGACTAGGAAGACGGCAACGCCGCCGAGCGCGATGAGAATGCCTTCTCGCAGCCGCTGCACGAGCTGCTGGGAGGCCGGAAATGCGAAGGCTGAGGGTTTGCGTACTGCGTGCGACATAGATTAATTCGATTTATTCGATTTGTTCGATAAACTTATGTTATCTAAATGAAAAATTATTCTAGCTCATGAAATGAATGAACTCCAGTCTGGTCGCCGAAAAAAGTACGGCGTGCGTCGGTGAAAGGTCTCACAAAGCTCGTCCTGATCGCCGTGAGCGCCTATCTGGCAGCCTGCGCTGCGGCCTGGGCGATGCAAGATCAGCTTATATTTCATCCCAAATCCGGCGACGGTCCCGACCCCGGCAGCCGTCAACTCGAGTTTGAAACCGTTTATCTGAGCAACCCGGAAGGCGTCGTTTTGCATGGGTGGTACCTGCCCGCTCCGAAAGACGCGATAGCACCGCATCACGTGCTGTTCCTCCACGGAAACGCGGGGCGATTGTCACAGCGCCTGCATACGCTGCACACTCTGCACAATCTCGGCCATGCCACCCTGATCATCGACTATCGGGGCTATGGGCTGAGCACCGGAAGTCCCAGTGAGTCAGGCTTGTACGAGGACGCCGATACGGCCTGGAAACATCTCACCGCCGTGAGAGGAATCGACCCAGCGAAGATTATTCTTTACGGGCGCTCGCTCGGCGGCGCGGTAGCCAGCGAACTTGCCACCAGACAAGTCGTCGGTGGCGTGATTCTTGAATCGACCTTCACGCGACTAGCCGATGTCGCAACAATTCAATATCCGTGGCTACCGGTCACTTTGTTGCTACGCAGTCATTTCGACACTTTGGCGAAATTGCCGCACATACGGGCGCCGGTTTTGATCGCGCATAGTCGTGAAGACCAGCTCGTTCCTTACGAACTCGCTCAAGCCCTGTCACGAAAAGTCCGCAATCTGGCTTCATTCATCCCATTATCGAATAGCCACAATCGCGCCTTTCGCCGTGCCGGCAACGCCTATTACGCCCGCCTCGACACATTCATACGTCACCGGCGTTGACCGCTCAGCGTGGTTCTGCGAGATTGACCGAGCTTTTCCAAGGGCGCGCCGCCCAGCGTTGATGAAACTCCAATATTTCTCAGACATCCATCTCGAATTCGGTCCCATGCAGGCCGCGGCCCCTGATGCCGACGTGATCGTGGCTGCCGGCGACATTGATGTCGGTACGGCAGGCGTCGAATGGCTCATCGAGAGCGGCAAGCCGACCATCTACGTGGCCGGCAATCACGAGTATTACGGCGGCGAGATTGGGGACGTTCAGCGCGCTATTCGCGCTGCAGCCAGAGGCACCAACGTTTACTACCTCGAACGCGAGGCACGCATCATCGGCGACGTGCGTTTCCTGGGCGCGACCCTGTGGACTGATTTCATGGGCGACAATCGCGAACTGATGGCAACGCTGAAAGACCACATGAACGATTATCAACAGATTCATTGTGGCGAGCGCTTGCTGGAACCAAACGACCTGGCGCAATTCAATCTTCATACGCGCGCCTGGCTCGAGAAGGAATTGAGTCACCCCTTTGCCGGCAAAACAGTAATCGTCACGCACCACGCCCCTCTGTTTGCGAGCTGGCGTTCGACGAATAGTCCGATGTTCAAAGGTGCTTATTGCAATGACCTAAGCGCGCTCATCCTCCAATACCCAATTGACTTGTGGATCCACGGGCACGTGCATGCGCGCTCAGACTATCGTGCCAACGAATTGCGCGTGGTCTGCAACCCGCGCGGCTACGACGGCTACCAACTCGTCGACGGCTTTGACAATGCGCGCGTGATCGAGCTGTAGTGGCTGCGCTGCGCGTGCCTGTGACAGCGGCGTAATGGACCGCAATATTGCTGTGCTAGCATGGCGCGGCGTTAAGATTCGAGCAGCACTTTGATATGACATCGGGCACAAAAACCTACCGCGTTAGCTTTCATAACCAAGGGAAAATCTACGAGATTTACGCCAAGAGCGTCCATCAGAGCGCGTTGTTCGGATTTATCGAGGTCGAGGAAATAGTCTTCGGAGAAAAATCGTCGTTGTTGGTGGATCCCTCAGAGGAACACCTGAAGACAGAGTTCGCCGGTGTCAGCCGTACTTATCTGCCGATGCATGCGGTGGTGCGAATTGATGAGGTTGAAAAGACCGGGCACAGCAAAATCACCGAGCGCCCCGATGGTGATGGTAATGTCACCCCTTTTCCGGTCTTTACGCCTGGCCAGGGAACGACGAAATCCTGATTCTCGCGAAAATTTCACGGCTACCTCACACCGCCTGGCCCGCCGTCCTGCTCATGTTTTCGACGACCCTGTTCCATCAGCAAGTCGCCGGGGCGGCGTGGCAACTTGAAGAGGAGTCACAGTCCGGTGGTGTAGCCCACGCGCGTGTCGACAATGAAGACGACGAATCGTTGCAGGTCCATCGGGCAGGCGACCGCGTAGTGCTGGAATTCACGGCGAATGTCCCGCAAGGGCTGATTCGAAGCAGCTGTCCGACCTTCCAGATCGACAACCGCTCGCCACAACACTTTTTTACCAGCGGCGCCGACTGCCAAGTGGATGGCGCAACGGCGCGCTACGATGTCAGCGTTCTGGTCAACGATAGGACCGTTTCACTGGTTTTATACCGGCTGATTAATGGCTCGCGGGTGTATTTTCGCTACCTCACTCCCGACGGCAGCTATCATCAAAGCGTCTTTTCCCTCAGCCAATCGAAACAGGCCTTGCTCGGCGCATTGGGGGGCACCGTCGAGGTCGATCCCGGAGTCGCGGAGTGAGTAAGCTGGAAGTTCGTATCCTTGATTCGCTGGCGGACGTGTCAAGCGAACAATGGGACCAACTTGCAGGCGCTGATCCATTTCTACAGCATGGTTTCCTGCACGGTCTTGAGGCCACCAATTGTCTCACCCCGCAGGGTTGGTATCCGCAGCATCTGGCCGTGTTCGACGAAGATAAGCTGTGCGGCGCGATGCCATTGTATGTACGCGACAATTCCTACGGTGAGTTTGTCTTCGATTGGAGTTGGGCAGACGCGTTCCAGCGCGCCGGTGGCAACTACTATCCCAAGTTGGTGACCGCTGTGCCGTTCTCACCCGTCGCGGGGCGCCGCTTGCTGGTTGATCCACGCTCGCCCACTGCCGACGCAACCGCCGCGGCGATGGTGGCGGCCGGCGTGAAGGCGTGTGCGGACAATAAACTGTCGTCGTGGCACTGTTTGTTCCCTCACCCGGACGAGTTACAGCATTTCGAGAGCGCGGGACTTCATGCGCGGCTCGGTTGTCAATATCAGTGGTTTAACGACGACTTTCAGGACTTCGACGATTTTTTACAGCGTCTGACCTCCAAGAAACGCAAGCAAATCAAGCGTGAGCGACGCCGAGTTGTTGAACAGGACATCGCTATCGAAACCTGCGTCGGCGACGCGATCAGTGCCGAGCAATGGTCGATATTCCATCGCTTTTATTGCTCAACGTTTCACCGCAAATGGGGCGAACCCCGCCTGACCGAAGAATTTTTTCAGACCCTTAACGAGCGCCTCCCCGGGGCACCGGTGTTAATTCTCGCGCGCGCCGAGGGGGAGTATGTCGCGGGCGCGTTTGCGCTGCAGGGAGGCGATACTTTATACGGCCGACACTGGGGTTGTAGTGGCCGCCACGACAACCTGCATTTTGAGCTGTGCTATTACCAGACCATTGATTTTTGCATCAAACGTGGCCTCAAGCGGCTCGATGCGGGAGCCCAGGGCGAGCATAAATTGGCGCGCGGTTTTGTACCTGTCAAAACCTGGTCGATGCATTGGATTGAGGATGATGGATTTCGCCGCGCAGTAAACGATTTTCTCGCCCAGGAACGTACCGCGCTCGACCAGTACATCGACAGTCTGGGCGGTCACGTCGCATTCCGACAACCCGACTTATGAGGCCGGGCGCGGGCCAATAATCGACGATGGATGCGCTCGATCAGACCAACTCGCTGTACTGGGTCGCTGATCGCCGCCTCGCTACAGACTTCCCCCCGACCAGCCATGCGCTCGACGACCCGCCCGGGCTCCTCGCCGCAGGTGGCGACCTGAGTCCCGGGCGTCTGCAGAGCGCGTATCGCCTGGGCATATTTCCGTGGTTTTCGCCAGACCAGCCAGTGCTCTGGTGGTCGCCCGATCCGCGCGTTGTCATTACCCCGGGAAAGATGCATATCTCGCGCAGCCTGGCGCGAACGATCCGCAGAGCGCGTTTCGAAATCCGCTGGGACTACGATTTCGCGGGGACCGTCGATGCGTGTGCCGCCCCGCGTGACGGGCAGAGCGGCACCTGGATCACAGCACAAATGCGCGACGCTTATGTCGCGTTACACGAAATAGGTATCGCGCATTCGATGGAGTGCTGGAGCAACGGTGAACTATGCGGCGGCGTGTATGGCGTGGCGATGGGGCAGGTTTTTTTCGGAGAATCGATGTTCAGCAAGCAACGTGATGCGTCCAAGGTCGCGCTCGCTGCACTGTCTTCGCACTTGTACGAGTGGGGCTACGTGCTGCTTGATTGCCAGATCGAAAACCCTCATTTGATGAGTCTTGGTGCGCGCAACATCAGTCGCTTCGATTTCGAATCAATCTTGCAGCGCCACGTCGATCAGGCACCAAGTTCATCAGCGTGGACGATTGTCAGTGAATGACTCGCCACCACCCCCGCGCCTGGGATTTTTCTCGTCGCCTCCGCACAAGTGCGGGTACCTACCCGATCGCGACCACCCTGTTTGCCGACCCCCGTATCACCCTCACCACCGACACCTATCGCTTTTTATCGGAGCGCGGTTTTCGGCGCAGCGGCGTGCATGTCTACCGTCCTCATTGCGTCGGTTGTTCAGCGTGTATTGCTGTTCGCGTTGTCGTCGACGAGTTTAGCCCGCGTCGCAAACATCGCCGCACAATCGCTCAGAATGCCGATATAGAAGTGCACAGAATCACACCAACCTACAACGACGAACACTTTCGGTTGTACGAAAAGTACCTGCAGTGGCGACATGCGGATTCGCAAACCGAAGCGACCGATCCGGGCGCTTACATGAGCTTTCTGACTGCCGCGTGGTGCGACACAACGTTCGTGGAATTCCGGCTCGCTCAGGAATTAGTTGCGGTCGCGGTTGTGGACCAACTCGGCGATGCCCTGTCTTCAGTCTACACATTCTTCTCGCCCGACTATCCGCAACGCAGCCTCGGCCGGTTCGCTGTACTCAAGCAAATTGAGTGGGCGCGTGCGGCCGGCTTACGCTGGGTTTACCTCGGTTACTGGGTCTCCGCGTGCAAGAAAATGAGCTACAAGAACGAGTACGCACCGATTGAGTACTTCCGCGATGGCGACTGGCACGCTGCGCCAGACGATGACGCATGATCCCGATGTCGTCCGGGCAAACTCGCACGGGCCGTGTCCCACCTTGAATCAATCTTTGCCGCTGCACGCCGTTTAGGGCACAATTGCGCGCTCTCGCGCCGCCCCCAATCAGGTGGGCGCAGCACATGCAGGAATCATTGCGGCGGTTTATGGCTAAAGAAGAACACATCGAAATGCAGGGCACGATCATTGAGACGTTGCCTAACACCATGTTCCGGGTTGAGCTGGAAAACGGCCACGTTGTCATCGCCCACATCTCGGGCAAGATGCGCAAGAACTACATTCGTATCCTGACTGGCGACGCGGTGACTGTCGAACTCACGCCTTACGACCTTTCAAAGGGCCGCATCACCTACCGCGCTCGCTGAGCGGCCGGCGGTTGTCTGCACAGCGACCGGGCCGATTAGTGGCGATCGTTTTCGCCTGTTCCGCGCGTTAGCAGTCTAAGCGGGCGCCTAGCGACTTTCAGTCTGGAGCTGCTCAAGCAGGCAGCGAACGCCCGCCGCAATGTCGGCGGCGGCCCGTTCATAGGCTTTGTTGGGCAGACCGTACGGGTCGTCCACTTCGATGCGATTTCCCAACGGCGATTCGAACAAGGTGATCTGACCCAGATAGGATGCCGGCGCAACGGCACTCAAATAATCGAGATGCCCGCAATCGAGCGCAATGATGCGGTCAAAGTTGGAAAAGTCTTCGCCGCACACCGCGCGCGAGCGCAACTGACTAATGTCCGCCCCGTAAGTCGCCGCTACTTCAATAGATTGTGCCTGCGGGGCGAGCCCAGCTTGCGCATAAATACCAGCCGAATCACAACGCCAGCGCTGCTCGCATCCTGCCTCCTGGCTATATGCGGCAAAAAGTCCCTCAGCGGTCGGTGACCGACAAATATTGCCAGTACACACAAATAATACGCTGTGGGTCACCTCCTAACTCGCCCGCAAACGCGCCAAATCAGCCGCCGTATCCACGCCAATACCGCACACTTGCGCTGCATCCGGCACGTCAATCACAGCGCCGTGTGCGAGAGCACGCAATTGCTCCAAAGCTTCGATGCGTTCCAAATCCGCCATCGGCATCGCGACAAATCGGCCAAGAAAGGCCACGCGGTAGGCGTAAATCCCGACGTGGCGACGGTAACTATCGAGCTCGCTGACCGTCGACCCGCGCGCAAAGTTGTCCCGCTCCCAAGGAATGCTGGCGCGCGAGAAATAAAGCGCGCGTGCGCGGTTGTCACGCACAACCTTGACGACATTGGGATCGAAGACATCAGCCTCAGCGAGCGGTTCACAGACTGTCGCGATGTCACAGCCACCGTCAGCGACACATTCTGCGACCTGGCGAATTACGGCCGCCGGCATTTGTGGTTCGTCACCCTGGACATTCACGATGATCGTTTCAGGCGCTTCCTGGCGCTGACGAACGGCGTCCGCAATCCGATCGGTTCCCGACGGTAAGGCCGGCGGTGTCATGCACACTGTGGCCCCGAGTTCCCGGGCCACGTCGGCAATACGTTCGTCATCGGTTGCGATGACAACCTCCTGCGCCCCGCTGTCACTACAGCGCCGATAAACGTGTTCGATAATCGGTCGCCCAGCCACCTCCAGTAACAACTTCCCCGGTAGCCGCGTCGACGCATAGCGAGCGGGAATATAGACCTTGAAGATCAACGACCGAGCTGCTCGACTTCCGCTTCGGTAAGCTCGCGCGCCTCGTCTTCCAGCATGACTGGGATATCGTCCCGGATGGGATAAGCCAGACGGGCGGATTTTGAGATTAACTCATGCTTATCCTTAGCGTAAATCAACGGCCCTTTGGTGACCGGGCAAACCAGCAAATCAAGTAGTTTCTTGTCCATGCAATACCTTTTTCAAGAGGGTTTTCAGACGCCGTTCGAAAACCTCGGGGAGCTCTGCCTCAATCGGCACGTACCAGAACCGATCGTCGCACAGATGTTGGCATTTCACCGCATCCTTCTCCGTCATCACGATGGGAAGATCATCGCCGAAATCGAAATCGGTGCTTACAAAATGATAGTGGTCCGGGAACGCGTGATGAGCGCAGCGCAAACCGTTTCTGCGCAACAGAGCGAAGAAACTCTGCGGATTTCCGATAGCAGCTACCGCATGTACGGTGCGCGGCGCAAAGGATTCAAATGGCACTGCCTCACCATTTCCGCTTAGTGGCTGCAGCGCAGAGGCGAGGTAACGCATTGGAAACTCTCCCCGCGCAGCAATGCCGTTAGTGACGATCAAATCGACTTCGGACAATCGCGAGGCTGGTTCGCGTAGCGGTCCGGCCGGTAAGCCCAGGCCGTTGCCGAGTCTTCGTACGCCGTCCAAAACGCAGATTTCAATATCGCGCGCGAGTGCATAGTGCTGCAAACCATCATCGCCAACGATGATGTTGACGTCAGAATGACGCAGCAGCGCCCGGATATCGTCAGCCCGATTCGGCCCTACCGCGACCGGTAAACCGGTGCGCCTGGCAATCACAATCGCCTCGTCCCCGACCACAACCGGATCGCTGTCGGCGCGCACCTGTTGCGGCCACGACTTCGCCTTGCCCTGGTAGCCGCGCGCAACGATTCCAGGCTTGAATCCGTACTCGGCGAGGCGGTTCGCCAGCCAGATCACCAGCGGCGTTTTGCCGGTACCGCCAACCACGATGTTGCCGACGACGATAACTGGTAGCGGCGCGCGATAAACGTTCAGCAAGCGTGAACTGTAGACTGCGCGCCGAACCCACGCGATAGATCGGAACAACCAGGCGACCGGGAGCAGAACTGCGCTCACAGGATGGCGCCCGTACCATATTTCCTCCAGTAGTTTGCGCGCCTTTGCTATCACCGGCGCCGAATAACCTGCGCGTTCATTTCTGGTCGTGCATCAGGGTAGGAAACGTCACGCGATAGAGGCCGGCCTGTCGCGCAGCGTCCATCACATCGACAACATTTTGGTGTGTGGCAGCCGCATCGGCACTAATGATCACGACGGGATCTCCACCCTCCCCGCGCGCCTGTTCAAGCGCTTTTCGAATCGTCACGACCTGTGCGTTTATCAACGCCTGGTCATTCACGAAAATGCTTCCCTGACGGTCAATGGCGATTTCGATGCGGTCAACCAGGTCCTCGCGCAACTCTGCACTGGCCTGGGGCAGATTGACCTCAATCTCTGATTCCTTGACGAAAGTGGTCGACACCATAAAGAAGATCAAGAGCAGGAATACGACATCAATCAACGGGGTCAGATTGATGTCAAGATCGCGATTAATCGGCGGGCGAAAGTTCAACCTAGTTCTCCTCGCTGGCAGCGCGGGCGTTTTCCTGTTCGCGCTCACCGTGAAGCACTTCAACCAGCTTCAGCGCCTCCTGCTCCATGGAGACAACAAACCCTTCAACGCGACCAAGGAAGTAGCGGTAAAACATCAGCGTCGGAATGGCCACCGACAACCCCGCGGCAGTCGTGATCAAGGCCTCAGAAATACCGCCCGCAAGAACCGATGCGTCGCCGACCCCTTGGGCCGTGATCGCTGCAAAGACCTTGATCATGCCGATCACTGTGCCTAACAGCCCAAGTAGCGGTGCAATCGACGCAATCGTACCCAGCGTATTCAGATAACGACTCAGTTCGTATATGACATGACGCCCGACCTCTTCAATGCTGTCTTTCATGACGATGCGATCGTGAGCGCGGTTAACGAGCCCGGCTGCGAGCACCCGCCCCAGCGGCGAACCGTCCCGCAACGCCTGAATGCGCTTGTCATCCAGCACACCTGCATTGGCCCACTGCCAGACCTGCGCGACCAGATTGTCGGGCGTGATCCGACGCGTTTGCAGCGTCCAGAAACGTTCAACGATAAGCGCTGTTGCGACCACGGAACACAGCAATATAGGTAACATCATCCAACCGCCGGCATTGACGAATATCAACACGAGTATCCAGTCTCCCAAGATTGGCTGCGCCTGAATCGGCGTGCGCAGACATTACCAAACCGAGTCAACAGCCGAAAGTAGCGGGCGACTATTGACGCTCTAAACCAGCCTGCGTCCAGAATCTGTGGCGCTGTGAACGTTCCGTGATCAGCACCGCTCCGAGTGCGCTAAAAGTGACACTTACGGCGCCGTCGGTCGCCGTGTTGGTCAGTTGGCTACCGATTGCTCGATAGCGTTCGATTACCGCTGCGTGAGGCATGCCGTAGCGATTTCCGTAGCCGCTGGAAACAACCGCGAAACGAGGCCGAACGGCAGTCACGAAATCACTCGTGGAAGAGCTCTTGCTGCCATGATGCGGGACTATCAGTAAGTCGGCCCTGAGGCGCTCGCGTGCTCGCGCGAGCAGCTCGCGTTCTGCGGGCAACTCGACGTCGCCGCTTAGCAACGCCGTGCCGAACGGTGACCGAACCGCGAGCACGCAGGACGCATTGTTGCGACCTGGTGCGGAATTCTGCAGCGGATGCAGCCACTCGAACTCAACGCCGTCCCAAGACCATCGATAGCCGGCATAGCAAGGTACATGCTCGGTAGCAAGGCGCGCGCGAGGCGGCGCGTAAAGCTTCCCGACGCGATAGGTTGCCAGGATTGAGGCGAGTCCGCCAACGTGGTCGCTGTCTGTGTGACTGATGGCAACAGTATCGAGCGCGTCGCTCCCGATGCGCTGCAGAGCCGGCACAACCACTGCGCTGCCGGCATCCCCACGCCGCCCCCACCAGGACGGCCCAGCGTCATACAGCAGCAGGTGATGGCGGGTCGCTACCAACACCGCCAGCCCCTGTCCGACATCAAGAACGGTGACACGGAATGCGCCCGGCTTGAGTGCCGGTTGACGTGCACCCAACGCTGCGACGAGGACGATAGCCCCCAAAATTCGCGTTGCTAGCGCCCGCGGCAAACTCAGCAGCACTAGCGCAAAGGCGATAGGCAGTACGGTAGTAGCGTTGATCAGCGCGCTGACCGGGATAGGTGGAAGGGCTGTAGCCAGAAATTCCAGCGTGGCCTCGAGATAAATCCATAACCGCGCCGCGCTATCCCAAACGATGGCGGCTGGCGCGAAGCTCACGGTGCTGAGCAACATGCCAAGCAAGGTCAACGGCACGATGAATACGCTGGCAAACGGTACCGCGAGCATATTTGCCACTGGCGCGACCAGCGAAAGTTCGCCGAATATCAGGGTGACGAGCGGTGTCAGGCCCAGGCACAACATCCAGTGTGTGCGCCACAGGCGCCGAATCCGGCCGTCGTCCCCGTCATGCGAGCGAACCAACGCGATCAGAATGGCCACGGCAAGAAACGACAGCCAGGTTCCGTTGGCCAGCAGGGTAAAAGGATCCTGGGTCGCGAGAATGACCAGAGCGATGAGCAAATTGTCGATACTCAACACACGCCGCCCGCGCAATGCCGCTAGCGCGCCCCAACTCACCATGCCTGCCGCCCGACACGCCGCGATGCCAAATCCGGCCAGCGCGGCATAGCAGAGCGCTGCCAATAGCGCTGCGATCCACCCAACCCGCACTGCTGGATAGTGCTGGGCATGACGACCGAGTAACGCCACCAGTAGTCGCACAACGCACAGTGTCCATGCCGCGCATAGAGAAATGTGCAGACCACTTATCGCGAGTAAGTGTCCTACACCGGTCGCGCGCAGCAAACGCCGTTGCCGCTCATTGAGCGCACTCCGGTCTGCGACCGCCAGCGCTTTTATTATTGCTGCGGCTGCAGGCTCGAGCCCGGCCGCGTCGATTGCGCGGCTGAATCGAGCACGCCAGTACCTGATGCCGTAGGGCGACGCGATCGCGGCGCAGTGATTTTCCGGGTGCTTCACTACGCTAGCGAAGCCACTATAGCGCCGCGCAACGAAGCCACGCTCGGCATCCGGCGCGCCCGGATTAGCCAACGCATGCGGACGCCGCAGGCGCACGTACAGTCGGCACCAACTATCTGGGGCCAGAGCGAGTGCATGCGTAGCACCCGAGATCCGCAACTGCGGTGGCGACGCCAGCGGCAGCCAGGTGCCGGGCGATGCGGCGAGTTGCATTACAAACGATTGCCGGCCCTGCTCGACGTAGGCGAAGGAATCAACGGCGCCGCTTACCTGTGTAACGAGGCCGCCGGGCGGCAGCGAATCGCGTTGTTCGAGATAGGCTTGGATATGCAACGACGCCCACAAGACGCCGAGTATCAGAGCGGCGAGCGGACGCAGGCGGCCGATTGCCATCAGCAACAACGCCAACAACCCGGCACTGATCATCGCAGCGCATGACAGCGGCGCCGACGTTAATAGCGCGCCAACAATCCCGACAAGGTAGAATACGAAGATATGGCGCATGCATCGTCCATGAGCGTTACAGCGAGATCATGCTGAAGCGCGATTCTGATCGCGGCGCTACATCCTTGCAGCGTCGATAGGCCTGAGACCTGCCTGTAGTATAGCGCGTCGCCACTGTCGCGCGGCGTAATCATCAGCCTTCGAGTGCCGAATCAACGAGTAGCCGAGGAGACCCTGGTTTGACCATGGGCGCGAAATTGCGAGGAGTTCAAACAGGGAAACCGGGCAGCGTTCGGCACGGCGTCGTGCTGAACCAGGCGTCGCAACGCTATCCCTGCGAACGGTCGCAATGAGCCCACGCCACATTCTCAAACGCTACGTCGGTAGCCGTGAATCGCTCAGCGAGTCGCGCGCCGCGGGCCGTTTGGGCAAACGCCTGCACAATGCCGATATCTGGCATCCTGGGCGACGTTCAGTTGCCGGCGGTGTAAGTCTGGGATTTTTCCTCGCCTTCATACCGCTGCCGGTGCAAATGCTGATTGCCGCCCCGCTCGCATTATTGTTTCGGGTCAACCTGCCGGTCGCACTGATCGCCGTATGGATAACCAATCCAATCACGATTGCACCGCTGTTCATCTTCGCGTTTAAAATCGGCAGCTGGATTAGCGGTCGTGACAGCGAGAATTCGCCGCTTACTTTTGAACCTTCGTTCGACGCTATTGCGACGACGTTTGGTGAGATCTGGTTGCCGTTGTGGATTGGCTGCCTGGTATGCGGCAGCGCCGCAGCAATAGTGGGCAACGTAGCGGTGCGCTTACTGTGGCGCGCAAACCTGTTTTATCGCCGGCGTCAGCGGCGCAAGAAAAAACTCAACCCGCAATAGCGCTCAGACGTCCATCGCCGAGGTTGTAGCGACGCTGCATCCTTGCCGCGATGTTTTCGTCGTGGGTGACGACGATTACCGCTGCATTTTTCTCTGCACAAAGTTCAAGCATCAAGTCGCAGGTCTGTGCCGCGTTGCGTTGGTCGAGATTACCGGTCGGCTCATCGGCAAGCAGACAGCGCGGTGCGGTCACCAAGGCGCGGGCGATCGCGACGCGTTGCCGCTCCCCTCCGGACAGCTCGGCAGGACGGTGAGTGGCGCGCTCCGCGAGCCCGATACGATCAAGTATTGCGCGCGCACTGGCCCGCGCCTCGCGCGCCGATATGCGCCCGATTAGTAACGGCATGGCGACGTTCTCCAGCGCGGAAAATTCAGCCAGCAAGTGATGGAACTGATAGACAAATCCAAGCGTCGAATTGCGCATGCTGGTGCGTATGCGCTCAGAAGCTGTGTGCAAATCCTGCCCGCACACCGTGACCGAACCTCGACTCGGTTGGTCCAGTCCGCCAAGCAAATGCAGCAAGGTGCTTTTACCTGAACCCGATGCCCCGGTTATCGCCACGGTCTCGCCGCCACCGACATCCAAATCAACGCCATTCAAAACTTCGATGATCGTGTCACCATCATCATAGCTACGCGCCAAATCGCGACACGAAATCACACAATCATTCATGGCGCAGCCCATCTGCAGGCGTAGTTTGGGCAGCCAGCCACGCTGGGTATAGCGGTGCCACAATTGCGAGTAGCAACGCGAACACGGCCGTGCCCACGAAATCTGACCACAGTGGCTGTGACGGAATCGTGCTGATGTAATAGACCTCTGGCGACAAAATCTTGGAACCCATGAGCTGTTCAATCAACGCGACCAGCGCGTCGATATTGTGGGACAGGACAACACCGAGCAACAACCCGCCGCAGACGCCAAGCAACCCGGTGACCGCGCCCTGAATAAGAAATACTCGCGTGATCGCCCCTCGCGTCATACCCAACGCTCTCAGCATGGCGATGTCGCCGCGCTTTTCGGCAACCGCCACGACCAGAATCGAGACCATGTTAAAGGCCGCGATAGCGACCGCAAGGGCGAGAATAATGAACATTACAATTTTCTCGGTCTTCAGCGCGCGGTACAAATTTTGGTGACTGTCTGTCCAGTCTTCTATGGTGGCGCCCACGCTGACTGCTAACGCGCGCTTGAGGCTCGGTGCCATGTTTGCATCGGCCAGTCGCACGCGAATTCCATCGATGCCAGGGCCAAGACGAAATAAACGCGCCGCATCGTCTCGGTTGGTGACAATCAAACCACCGTCATGTTCTTGCAATCCAAATTCGAAAATACCGACAACGCGAAATCGTTTCATGCGCGGAATCAAGCCGGCCGGTGTGACCACCGGGCGCGGCGACAACAAATTCAAGTCGTCACCCAACCCGACACCCAACTGTGCGGCGAGTTCGCTGCCAATGACCGCAGAAAAGCTGCCGCTGACCAATTCCGCCAGCTCTCCCGCCCGCAAATGTTCGGCCAGAGTCGTCACGCGCCCCTCGGCGGCACGCTCTACCCCGCGAACTTCAACTGCGCGAATACGAGCACCGCGCTGCACGAGAACATCGCGACGTACGTAAGGCGCTGCCGCGAGCACATCGGGATGGTCTTCAAGCTTACTCAAGGCATCACGCCAAGCCTCTGCAGGGAGATCGCTGGCATCGACATCAAGGTGCCCGCTCATGCCGAGGATGCGCTCGCGCAATTCACCTTCAAAACCATTCATAATCGACAATATCGTGAGCAGCACGGCAACGCCCAGCGCTGTTGCGACAATCGCGGTCAACGAAATGAACGCGATAAAGTGATTGCCGCGCCTGGCATAGATGTAGCGGATGCCGATAAACGATTCGACGGGCATTGACATGACCGGCGATTATAACTTGAAGCCTCGACACGCCGTCGTCTCATTAAGCATCATGAATTGTTATGAACATCCTCGCTCTGGAAACGTCTACTGAGGCCTGCTCTGTCGCACTGTTAACGCCAGCGGGAATCAAGTCCTGCCACGACATTGCGCCGCGCCAACATACCGATTTGGTTCTGGCGATGATCGAAGATGTTTTTACCCGCAGTGAGGTTACTCGCGGACAACTCGACGCTGTGGCGTTCGGCCACGGCCCCGGTTCTTTTACGGGCGTACGCATTGCCGCGTCGATCGCACAAGGCATTGCGTTGGCACTGCATTGTCCGGTCGTACCGGTTTCAACATTGCGCGCGCTCGCTGCGGGTGCCGCACGGACCAGTGGCACCGACCGCGTGCTGGTTGCCAGCGATGCGCGCCGCCAGGAGATCTACTTCGCTGCTTACGAGTTTTCCGGTGAGGACGAGACCACACGCTCGATTGTCGCCGACTGCGTCATTCCAGCCGAACAAATACGCCGGCCCGATAGTGGCATATGGTCAACTGCCGGGAATGGTTGGGCGACGTATCGCTCGCGTCTGAGTGACGACGTACGTGCCCTTCCCAAAGCACTGACCGAATTCCCCGAAGCTGTTGATGTCGCACGCCTGGCGCAGTTCGATTTAGCGCATGGCGCAGGCATGTCGCCCGAACAGGCAGCCCCAATCTATCTGCGTGGTGCTGTCGACTAAGCGCGTCATGCACGCCCGACTGTCGCCCGGCATACGCTGAATACCACTTTTGCCCCCGCTGCGCACACCGCGCGAAGCGCCGGGCGGGAACGGACATACGCCGGCCAAAGTACTGCCCGATGGCGGTTCACCCCCGCGCCGTTCGTTTAACGCGCAAAACCGGCGAAGCGTCTTTTCGAATTCCCTCCACTAACAGCCTGATCCGGCAACCGGGGCAGTGTTTATGGCGCCGGCGACGGTGCTTATCGCAAGCGCCTGATCTCCTTACAAAAGCCGGAAACTATCCCCAGTTTGTACCCAGCTTAAGCGCGAGTTACACTGCGGCTGCACACAAGCTGTACACATCATCTAGTGGTTCATTATTTCCTTGACCACATGTTATTGTGGTGATATACAGTCGCTTACACGGCAAACATAAACAATAATCCGATGCCGTCACCGGCCACAGAGCCGTGCGAATTACCTGGAGGGGATATGGAATTAGAGCGTGCCGCCGTCGCCGATGAGAAAATTCAGTCACAAGTGTCGACAACGACACTTCAGTCAGAACCAAGTGCAGAAATCGTCGCCACCGCGCCCGGTGAATTTCGGGTAATTCGCCGCAACGGGAAAGTCACGACGTTCGACGGCAGCAAAATTAAAGTTGCGCTGACCAAGGCATTCCTTGCAGTAGAAGGCGGGCACGCGGCGGCATCGACGCGCATTCATGCCCTCGTTGATGACCTTGCCGCGCAAATCGTTGCAGCAGTCACGCGCCGCATGCCGGTCGGTGGCGCAGTACATATCGAGGACATCCAGGATCAGGTCGAATTGACACTGATGCGAGCCGGCGAGCACAAAGTCGCCCGCTCTTATGTGCTGTATCGCGAACAGCGCTCCCAGGAGCGCAAAATTGCACACTCTGACGACGTCCCCGCAGTCCGCAGCAGCACGTTGACCGTAACACTGCTCGACGGAAGTAAAGCACCGCTCGATGAACGACGCCTGCGCAAGGTGATCGACGAAGCTTGTAACGATGTCGAAGGTGCCGTTGCGGAAACTATCGTCGACGAAACACTGCGGTCGCTGTTTGACGGGGTCGCCGAAGCCGACGTTGCTCGCGCTGCGACTATGAGTGCGCGCGTATTTATCGAACGCGAACCCAACTACACCTACGTTGCTGCCCGTCTGTTGCTCGACTCGTTGCGCCAGGAGGCCTTGAGCTTTGTGAGCAAGCGCCGCGACGAGGCGACGCATGCAGAGATGACGGAGCGCTACCCGGCCTACTTTGAGGGTTATGTGAAGCGCGCAATTGATCTCGAACTAATGGACCCACGCCTGGGAAACTACGACCTCGAGCGGATTGGCAAAGCGATCAAGCCGGAGCGCGATTTCAGCTTCAATTATCTCGGTATGCAAACCCTGTATGACCGCTATTTTATTCAGAGCAGCGGCACTCGCTTCGAACTCCCGCAAGCTTTTTTCATGCGCGTTGCGATGGGACTGGCGATTAACGAAATCGCTCCTGAAGAGTGGACAATCAAGTTTTATGACCTGCTCTCCTCATTCGACTTCATGAGTTCAACACCGACGCTGTTCAACTCAGGCACATTGCGCCCGCAGTTATCGTCTTGTTATCTGACTTCAGTCCCGGACGATCTCGATGGCATCTTCAGCGCTATCAAAGACGACGCCCTGTTATCGAAATTCGCCGGTGGGCTCGGCAATGACTGGACACCGGTACGCGGCATGGGTGCGCACATAAAAGGTACCAACGGCAAGTCACAAGGCGTCGTACCGTTTCTGAAAGTAGCTAATGACACCGCCGTCGCAGTCAATCAGGGCGGCAAACGTAAAGGGGCAATGTGCGCCTACCTCGAGTCCTGGCATATGGACATCGAAGAGTTTACCGAACTGCGTAAGAACACTGGCGACGACCGCCGTCGTACCCACGATATGAACACCGCCAACTGGGTGCCCGACTTATTCATGAAACGGGTCTGTGAAGATAGCGAATGGACGTTGTTTTCACCTGACGAAACACCGGATTTGCACGATGCGACAGGAGCCGATTTTGAACGTCGCTACTGTGCCTACGAAGAAAAAGCTGCGCGTGGCGAAATCAATAACTTCAAACGTATGCGCGCAGTCGAACTCTGGCGCAAGATGCTTGCAATGCTGTTTGAAACCGGCCACCCGTGGGTGACCTTCAAAGACGCTGCAAACCTGCGCTCTCCGCAGCAACATGCCGGCGTCGTACACAGCTCCAACTTGTGCACAGAGATTACTCTGAACACCTCACCGGGGCAGGAAATAGCCGTGTGTAACCTGGGCTCGGTGAACCTGGCGCAGCATGTTACTGAGCAAGGCCTCGATGCAGAAAAAATCGAGCACACCGTGAGCATCGCCATGCGCATGCTCGACAACGTCATCGATTACAACTACTACAGTGTCCCGACCGCGCGAGCATCAAATTTACGCCATCGTCCAGTCGGCCTCGGCGTGATGGGGTTTCAGGACGCACTGTATAAACTTCGAGTCGCTTACACATCTAATGAAGCCGTCGAATTCGCCGACCGCTCGATGGAAACCATCAGCTACCACACGATCAAAGCATCAACCGACCTTGCTGCAGAACGTGGTTCATACCAGAGTTTCGAAGGTTCTCTGTGGAGCAAGGGAATTCTGCCAATAGATTCTATTGAACTGCTCGCCGAGGGTCGTGGTGGTTACCTCGATATGAATCGAGAGCAAACACTCGATTGGGATAGCTTGCGCGACCGCGTCACCAGTGTGGGCATGCGCAACTCCAACTGCATGGCCATCGCGCCAACGGCGACCATCTCGAATATTTGCGGTGTTAGTCAATCCATCGAGCCGACCTACCAAAATCTTTTTGTGAAGTCGAATCTGTCCGGTGACTTCACGGTCGTGAACATGTACCTCGTTGACGACCTTAAAGCGCGCAAGCTGTGGGATGAGGTGATGGTCAACGATCTGAAGTACTACGACGGTAGCGTGGCGCGAATTGACCGGATACCAGACGACGTCAAAGAACTTTATGCCACCGCCTTTGAGATCGACCCGCGCTGGTTGGTAGAAGCAGGATCTCGCCGTCAGAAATGGCTCGACCAGGCACAATCTCTGAACCTGTATATGGCCCAACCCAGCGGCAGCCAGCTGGATAATCTGTACAAGCTAGCCTGGGTCCGTGGACTCAAGACGACTTACTACTTGCGCACCATGGGCGCGACACACGTTGAGAAAAGCACACTCGCAGACGGCAAGTTGAACGCTGTTGAAAAACAATCGCAAACCGAAATCGAAGAGCCAAAAGCCTGCTCAATACTCGACCCAGACTGTGAAGCGTGTCAATAACTGCACTGCTCATTAAGTAGCACAATAAATAGATAACCAAAGGGGAACGCGATGCTTAATTGGGATGACCCAATTGCGGCCTTCAAGCCATCTGCGACCGACAAAAGTGCGCGCGCCATGCTCGCGAGTGAAGCGCTTGCCGCAGTCGAACGTGCGGAAGAACGTGTCGAACTTTCGGTGATTGAGAAGAATGCGGTTTCACCGCCAGCCACGGTAGAAACACCGCCTGCAGTGAGCAATGAGTCTGGCGAAGTCGCCATAACCGGGCTCGAAGATGTTGAATTCGGCGCCCAGCGTCTCGCTGTAGACGACAAGAAAATGATTAATTGTCGTGCGGACGTGAACCAACTCGTACCGTTCAAATACAAGTGGGCGTGGCAGAAATACCTCGATGGTTGCGCGAACCACTGGATGCCGCAAGAAGTCAATATGAACGCAGATGTCAGCCTGTGGAAGGACCCAAACGGGCTGACCGACGACGAAAGAACGATCGTGAAACGGAACCTGGGCTTTTTTTCGACAGCCGACTCACTGGTCGCCAATAATCTGGTCCTTGCAGTTTATCGGCACATTACCAATCCGGAATGTCGCCAGTATCTGCTACGCCAGGCATTTGAAGAAGCCCTGCACACCCACGCATACCAATACTGCATTGAAAGTCTCGGGCTCGATGAAGCTGAGATCTTCAACATGTATCGCGAGGTTCCCGCAGTACACAACAAAGCCGCCTGGGCAATGAAGTTTACTGACAGCCTTGGCGACCGTGAGTTCGTAACCGGCACTCTCGAAGCGGACCAGCGTCTGTTACGTGATTTGATTGCATTTTACGTTGTCTTCGAAGGGATCTTTTTCTACGTTGGTTTTGTGCAAATCCTGTCAATGGGCCGCCGCAACAAAATGACTGGTGTCGCTGAACAGTTCCAATACATTTTGCGCGACGAATCAATGCACATGAATTTCGGCATCGACGTCATCAACCAGATCAAAATGGAGAACCCGCAACTTTGGACGGATTCTTTCCAGCAGGAAATTGTGGCGCTTTTACGCGAGGCCGTTGAACTCGAGATCGCCTACGCACACGACACCATGCCGCGCGGCGTACTCGGCTTTAACGCCAATATGTTCGAAGACTATCTGGGCTTTATCGCTAACCGGCGCTGCGCGCAGATTGGCTTGCCGGAACAATATCCAGGAGCGAGCAATCCGTTCCCGTGGATGAGCGAAGTGATGGATTTAAAGAAAGAGAAAAACTTTTTCGAAACTCGGGTTACCGAGTATCAAACTGGCGGTGCACTAAGCTGGGACTAATTGGGCATTAGACCAGACCTCCTCGCATGGGAGCTTTGTTGTACCGCATTGGCCGGTGGAGCCCCAAGCTCCACCGGCTTTTTTTATGCTCGGAGGCCTTGCCGAACAGCTTAGTTCACTCAGCTCGGGCAGATCAATCGATCACCCAGTCTCCAGTGGCTCAGGTGGAACTAGTCCATCGCCGCGCATTCTCGCGAATTCACGGAGCTCCGATTTAGCCATCACCGCCACTGGCACCGCCGCGCTATGCATCAAGGTGGGGAAATAACGGTCGATAATTCCAGCCGCCGACAATTCCAGCGCCGTACCCTGCAAATCCCGCTGTGGTACTGACTTAACCAACACCAACAATTCCGCTTCCAGCAACTGCGCCGCGCGCAACGCGATACTGTCTGCACTGACGTCCCAACTAGGGGGCAGTCCAAGCGCGCTGCTGTGGCCACGCGGTAGCCATATCGAGCACGGGTTGGCCGATTTAGGTCGCAACAGGGGAGCGAGTTCGGAAAATCGTGCTGCGGTGGGTAATAGCGTTGAAACAATTTGCGCATTGAGCCGCATCGCGTCGATAGCTAACTCGTGGGCTGCGGCATCCGGAAACAACCATTGTCGTTGCAGGTGCCGAACTTCATCGGCAAACGTGCCACCGCCGAGCACGATGACGCAGTGGACGGGTTCGCTCGTCGCGTTGCAAGTCTGTAGCCAATCGAGCATTTCGTCGGCGTGCATCATGGCGCCGCCGAGTTTAACGACCCAGGTTCGGTACTTCGGCATCATTGAACACGCTCAACAGAGCAGCCGCTTTATTGAAACTTTCCTGATATTCCTCATCAAGCCGCGAATCGGCAACAATCCCGCCACCAGCCCAGCAATGTAGTTGCTGTCCGGTGAACAACAGGGTCCGGATTGCGATGTTGGTATCCATCTGCCCATCGTCGGAGATGTAACCCACTGCGCCGCAATAGATACTGCGCCGGGTAGGTTCCAACTCCTCAATTATTTCCATTGCGCGCAATTTTGGCGCGCCCGTTATCGACCCACCCGGAAAACAGTCACGCAGTATGTCCAGCGCGTGTTTATCGTGCGGGACGTCTGCAGTCACCGTGCTCACTAAATGATGAACGCGCGCGAACGATTCAAGCTCGAACAGTTTAGGTACTGACACGCTGCCTGTGGTGCACGATTTGCCGAGATCGTTACGCAACAGATCTACGATCATCAGGTTTTCTGCTCGATCTTTTTGACTGCTGGTCAATTCAGCAGCAAGCGCTTCATCCAGCCTTGGCTCCGCAGAACGCGAACGGGTTCCTTTGATCGGCTTAGTCTCGACCCTACCGCTACGGACTTGAAGAAAGCGTTCGGGCGAGGAGCACACGACGTCACCCATTGGCAGACGAAGAAATGCGGCATAAGGCGCTGCATTTCGAAGACGCAGGCGCTGATAGGCATCCCAGGCGTTCCCGGCTGCCCGGGCAGAAAAGCGCTGCGCGTAATTGACCTGGTAGCAGTCGCCGTCGCGGATGTAGTTCTTGATTCGTGAAAACGCGTTGCTGTACTCGGTGAAAGAGATATCCGGGCACACGGGAGATGTCACAGTGAAATCGGAAGCAAACGTCGCTGGCGTCATCGTTCTCGGTATGGCCAGCTGCTGCACGCATCCGTGGACCGCGTCGGTGCTGAGTCCGCGATGAATAAACCACGCGCTTGATCCTTCATGATCGACGACAAGCGCCTGTCGATAAATACCAACCGCCATGTCGGGCAACTCAAGATCATCAAGTGCACGCGTCGGTAGCTGTTCCAGATTGCGAGCCAGATCGTAGCTGAAAGCGCCGACTGCACCGCCGACGAAAGGAAGAAAGTCGTGCTGAGGGTCGTCGCCCAGATGTTCGCGAATCAGGTCAAATGGGTCGCCGCTGGATTCCCGCGACCCGCTGGCATCTGTGATGACGGTGCGCGCGCCGAATGTCGTGAGGGTCGCGACAGGGTCCCACACTGCGATGTCGTAACGGCCGCCCGAAGTCGCGAACCGACAGCTGTCCAGGAGGGTAAACCAAGGTAGTGCAGCCAGATTCTGGACCCGCGCAGCGGTGTCATGGCAGTACTCAAGTGCTACTACTTCAAGCGCATTCGCGCTCACACTGTCATCCAGGCGAGTTTCGCAGCCGCGACCGCGGGCGCTGCAGTCACAATGGATTCCGCCACGCTGGAGTCATCGCCAACCAGGGTATCGAAGGCGCGAAAATTGACTTTGCGATTCCGCGCGATCATCTCAACGACAAAGGCCCCTGCTCCGGCCCCGACCAGCGTGGTGTTGTGTCCGCTGCCGGGGTCTCGACTCAGCACTAAGTCGAGTGCGTTCTCAATACGGTGGCGCTGCTGCGCCGCAATATAACTAGCCACGCCACCTATTTCGGCGAGGTCGTGCTCACTTTCCAAATCAAGGCCGAGCATACGGGAGAGGCGCTGCGCACTGCTAGCGAGATCCTTGCCGCGCCCATCCGCGGTCGGCATGAGGTCGTGGCGTTCGGAAATGTTACCCAGCAGCCGGTAAACATCCGACATGGTCGCAAAAACCTCCGCCACCAAGGGTTGTCGTCGCCCACGTAACGGTACGCTGCTGCACACGCTGATAACCGGGGTTCGAACGATTCCCGTATAAACCAGCTCCTCCCAACTCAGGCGACTCGCATCGTCGCGGCCCAGGCAGCGAACTTCGCCATTGGTGATCGGAATGATATCCGTGGTCGTACTGCCGATGTCGATCAAAACGCCATCGCCAATCAGCTCTGCAGTGAAGGCACCAAGGGCAAGCCAGTTAGCCGAAGCAACTGCGATTGCCTTCTCGCCCGTAGCTTGTTGTAAATCGAGCCAGCCTTCGTAACCGGCGAATATTCGTACGCTGGCGGCATTGTTCACGTGACGAGTCAGTTGCGCGATGATGGCTCGCACCCCTGACACTCGGTCGGGAAAAATATCGCAGAGTTCTCCCGTCATTGTTATTGCATGGACCGCTCCGGGCTCGTCAATTGGAAAATCCAACAATGCGCATGCGCGCGACAATTCACCTACGCCACGCCACAGTGGACAGGCGATTTGCCGAACCGCGAGGATCTCTCCGCTGCCGCCAAGCTTGGCGATTTTGAGATGGGCGCCGCCAATATCCCAACCGAAAAAAACGCCACTCACTGTGATGGTGCTCGTGTAACGATAGTCAGCCTAACGCGGCACAGGCCTGCGTGGGGCGGGCATTTCCGTAGACAACATACTAGCAAGGTCGACATCAGGGTAACTCGACAGCGTGGATTTCTAAGTGACACTGTAGCCAACGACGGGACCTCCGTCTAACGTAGACTAGGCACCCGGCAGCCCAGCAGTGCGAAGCGGGTGCGAATCTGTGAAAAGTTGGGTCAGCTATGCGAATCATTCCCGTAATCGATATTAAAAACGGATTGGCAGTCCATGCACGCGGCGGCCATCGCGATGACTATCAACCGCTAGTGACCCGTTTCGCGGAGACGTCCCTGCCGGAAGACATTATCGACGGTATGGTGCGCGAGCTGGCGGTCCGGCAAATCTATATCGCCGACCTTGACGCGCTTATGACCGGGCGCTGTAACGCTGCACTTATAGAGCGACTCGCCCTGGCGAATCCAACAACAACAATTATGGTTGATTGCGGTTTAACTGACACTGATGTCTCGCCTCCGATGCTGAACCATCACAACATCGACCTCATCGTTGCCAGCGAATCTTTGTCGTCTGTAGAAACATATTCGGCCGTTATTGCGCTTATCCCACCTGAGCGGCGGGTTCTCTCTCTCGATCGTAGAGGCGCCGAACGCATGGGCCCGGTCGCGCTGTTCGAACAGCCTGAGCTGTGGCCTGAACGTATCATTCATATGAACCTTGCCGCAGTTGGAGGGGATGCAGGTCCAGACTGGGATGGTTTGGCAGACCTGCGCGCGCGTCATCCTAACGGGCTGCTGTACGCCGCGGGGGGCGTTCGCCATCTCGAAGATCTGCGGCGGCTAGCCGAATTGGGAACTGCGGCGGTACTGGTGGGTTCGGCATTGCATGATGGTCGACTGGATATTGCGAGACTCGCGGAGTTTACCGCTGCAGCCTGACCCGCGAACGCATTAATCACTCCCGACAAGTTCGACTGCAAGCGCAAAAAAAAGCCCCGCAACGCGGGGCTTTTACTGCAGGACCAGCGCTAGCCGGGTCCGTGCATTAGCTATGCGCCTGGAAGGGATGGTCGACAGAACCCTTTTGAGCGACGACTTCAGACGCCTTCGGCTCACGTGCAATTGCGCGCTGGATGGATTCTTTAGTCGCCTGGTAGTTGTAGTCCTGAATCTTTGCGTTGTCTTCTGCCAACCAGTGGATGAACACGCCTACGCAAATAAAGATGTCATCCGCTTCAGCAGCGGGAATAGTGCCGTCTTCGACGCTATCGGCAACTGCCATGGCAACGCCGCGCTGCGCCGGGCCAAACATTTGGACCGCCTGCTTGGAACCCTTCATCGTGACTTTGTTGAACATCACAGTGCTTGGTTTGCACGCCAGGTTTGGAGCAACGACGGCTAGCAGGCTTGAGAAACCGTCCTTGTTATTGGTCACGCAGTTACAAAATGCTGCTTCGGCAGCACTTCCGCGCGGCCCCATGATTAAATCAATGTGGGCAACTTCGTTGCCGTCACCAACAAGTGATTCACCGACAAGTACTCGATCAACAACTGCCATGCTTCGATCTCCTTCTGAGAGTGAGGATTGTTCGGGTTCATTACCGAACAGTGCTTTGAAAATAGACATTGCGCTAACACCTCGTCGGCGATAGGTCGGCCCGATAAGAGCACCTATGATGCGCGAGTGACGTTCTAGATTAAATTAAGGCGGTGCTTCAGGAACAAAACCGCGAGGCTCGCGACCGTTAAGTCAGCGCTAGTTCCTGGATTGACGCCGCGCGCTTTCAGCTCGCGGTCAAGTGCGATTAGCGCTTCGACGAGCAGGCGGGGATTCTCGCACGCTTTTAGAGTGTTGGCTACAGACCGAACTTGTTCAGAAATCCCGAGCGCGCGTGCACTTCCGAACTTCCTGGATACGTGAGAATCGGGTTGCTGGGCAAGTATGCTGAGGTAACAAGCAGTGGTCGCCCAACTGAGTGAGCGCCAGCGTTGACGATACTCAAGCAGAACCGGTAATCCCACGGAAAAAACCAGGTCGAAATCGTCAACATATTGCGCCGCAATCGAATCGTGGCCTGCGGCAAGCTGCATAGCCTCGCGCAACCCCACGCTCGGCGCTATAGCAACATCTTGCTCGTCGACCGCGCCGAGTCCCGCCGGCCGCGCAACCCGAATAGCGCGATAACAGGCTGTGCTATCAGCCACATCCAGCTGCCCTAGCACCCTCGCGAGACTTGCCCTGAGGTCCGTACAACCCGGCGTGGTCGCGGCCTTGGCGAGCGGCGCCAGCAACAGTACGATGCCGAGATTCGTGTTGCAGCCAACCCGCTCCGCCGTCCTTTCGATTGCAGCCTCAATGCGTTCGCCGACACTCAATCCGGGCCTGCTCAGCTCAGGAATCGCGACCCGTGCGCTACGCAGGAAGTCGTTTGCGTCCATCCCGTGTCCTGGCGAACACAGGCTGACATTGCCGGGCTTGAAGGCAACGACATCGAGCCGGCAAGCCTTCAACAAAGCGACTTCGAGGGTGCGTTGTGGCAGTGTTTGATTCACCCTGAAGCGGTGAATCTGTCAGCACCGAGCCTGCGCATGAACGCCTGTCCGATCGCATCGGTCACGTCGATTCCGCTTGCACGTTGCAACCCTTGCCAAGCCGGAATGCCATTGACTTCAGTCACCAACCAAACGCCGTCCGCCCCTCGCAACAAATCAACACCGGCATAGTCGGCCCCGACAGCGGCGGCGGCACGCACCGCAATGTGGGCCAGTTCTTCGTCGATACACACGGCCGCACAGTCCGCTCCCTGGGCACGGTTAGTAATCCAGTGATGGCTGATGCGCTCCATAGCGGCGACAGCACGACCGTCAACCACCATCACCCGGTAGTCTCGATACGCGGTGTCTATCGGTGCAACAAAGTCCTGCAGGTAAGCCACCTCACCCGGAAGCAAAGCATTAAATTCAGTCAGGTCGGTAATCCGGGACAGGCCTTTACCCTGGGAACCGAACAGCGGCTTTTTGACCTGAGTACGCCCATCCGCCAGGGCTTCTGAAAGATAGCTGCGAGTCCGATCGTTGTTTTCGCTCACAAAGGTTCGAGGCGTCGGAACCTGCTGTTGCCTTAGCATTAAACTGGTGCGCGCCTTATCAACCGTCCGCTCGATTGTCTCCGCGTTATTGAAAACTGCGCAACCGGCGCTGTGCAATACGTGGAGAAAATCGAGACGCAACACGATTTCCTCCAACGATCCCCCGGGTATACCACGGACAAATGCACCACGCGGTATTTGCGATTCAAAATGTGGGATAACCAGGCCTTCTCTGCTGTTAGCCAGATCAACATGGCAGTCTTTTAACGAGATGAATTGCGCTGGCAAGCCCTGACCCGCAAACCAGGCTTTCAGATTTCGACCGTGCCAGCCCGGCTCATCGGTGAAGATAGCGATCTGCGGTGAGGACTCTGGCCGCAAGCTAGCCGCCAAACGATTGACTCAGCAATTCAGCATGTAGCGCTCCGCCCGAGAAAGTATTGCCGCTGGCCACATTGGTGACGCACGCAACGGCAGGCGAAAACAGCATCGGATCGACCTTATAGAAATCGTAGCCGTAATCCTTGAAAACCTTGGCGAACGGTTTGCCAAAATCCCGCGAGGCGGAGCTGGGCAATTGCCGCGCCAATTCCTGCGCCGCGTCGTCCGCGCAATCCACGTACAAATGCACTTGCCCACCGAACAGAATTGCATCGTTGGTACGCCCCATGGCGGTCATGAAATCCGGAGACGGCGGTGGCAGCGGCGCAGTCGCCGTACCATCGACAAACTGTGCAAGTGGAAACTTTAATTCGTGCAGTTTGTGCAGCGCCACTTCCAGCACCCGCGACACGATCTGCACCCCGCCGGCCAAACTTGTCGTGGGCGTCAGCACCAACGTCAATTCGCTCGGTTGTATCCCGCAACGCTCAACTAACTTCTCGGCAATTTCGAGCGGCGGAAGTCGATCGACCTCCAGGACGATGACGGTCTCACCGGGTGGTGTGCGATAGCCCAATTCCTCGAACAAAGGTTCGCGGCTTCCCATTGCGCGTGCCGGTCCCGATCCGAGCGCGAAAAAAGCCGACTTACCTTCACCGTGGCTCAGACTCCAACCCGCATATTGGGATGCCAGACAGGCAATCAAGGGGTGACTCGCGCTGACGTCAACCTGCCAGCGCCAGTCGGCAAACGGTGCTGTCGCTGTGAGCGCAATTCGTCCCAGCCCGCCCATGCAAATCTCGCTAATCAGGCGCCCTGCCTCAAGGCCACCGCGGGCCGTGATGCCTGCGTCAATGACTTCCACCCCGTTGGGCATTTTGCTTACTGCGACGCGGTACTCAGCTGCGCGCTCACGTAGCTGGCTGACCAGCGGTCGCACGGCCAGATTGACGTTGCACGCACTCTCGAGTCCTAAATCAACCATCGATAGCATCCCCTACGAGCGTAATTTTCATGTTTTCGGGTAACAGCGCCGGGACCGTCAGGGCGCGGATACGCCGTACCAGCGACACCAACTTTCTGCAGATTGCAGTCGGTGTGGCAGCGTGTGCGCGAATTGAGCACAACGGATCTCCGACCTCGATGTGGGTCCCCGCACTCGGTCGGTCGTGGACACTTTCTGGCCACGCGAAGTCCTCGGGTACTTGCCACTGAGCTTGAGCGTAGAGAATCAGATGTGCGCACTCGCCGGTACGCTCAGGCCTACTATACAAGAGCATATCGAGTGCACAAGCGGCGACGTGGGCATCGAAAGCAGGGCTGCGATCGACTAGCAGATCAAGTGTCGCCGGCGGCCGGGGATTGATGTCTATCAACATCAAACTACCGCTCTCGGCGAGAACGAAATCGAGCCCGAACATGCCGCGCAATCCGAGTGCAGCGCCGACTGCACTTCCCAATGCACGCACTTGGCCAACCAGAGGCGCGGGCGCCGAGTGCCAGGTAACTGCCCCTTGGTAGTGATATCCACGCCACTGATCCTGCTGCCAGGTCAGGTGGCGATTCAGGGCCACAAATTCCGTGCGCCGGCTGCTCGCAAGAAAAATCGCAGATAAGCTCGAACCGCGCACATGGCGTTGAAAATAGGCGCGTGATTTGGCATCCGCACCTAGTGCAGGAACGACGTGGAATCCGCCACTTTCCCCACACAACTTACGCAACCAGCCGCGGCAGTCGACCGGCGGGGTACAACGGGTCTCCGGCACACATACCCCGACGTCACTTTGCAACGACGCCAGTACTGCCGGCAAATCGGAGAGACGTTTCGACGCGTTGATAACGTGGGAGACGGTCGGGTCATAGTGCCTGAGTTGATCCAGCCAGTCCTGCCCGCTTTCGAAACCGCTACCGAGCACGATCGGCATCCTTGGAACACCTGCGCTCAGTTCTTCGACCTCACCGATGACAGCGCCACTAAACATAAAGCTATCCATGGGAACCGTTGCTCGCCATCGATCTGCGACCGCGCGCGTGTCCTCATCGGCGAACATATCAATCACTCGCGGCGACCAGCTGCCGCTCGCTGCTTCGGCCAGCATACGCGCTGAGCGAGAGACAATCAGGATCGGTGGAAGCGGCTCCAACGGCTGAGGCACCGTGGACATATTCAGCCAGCAGGCGCTTTGACAGATACGCTCGCGTGACACCGGCGAGTCAGTAGATCCGCAAATACCAACACAGTCACCCGGATGCGTGTAAACGCTGTTTCGACGGGTTGGTGATCTCGATGTCCGCGCCGCGGTTGCGCGGTGTGCAGATTGAGAACGTTATCGCGGAGTCGTCGTCGAAGTTTTGTTCAAGCTGATCGACAACTTCTGCAGCGCGTTCGGCGTCGGGGACAAATGCGAACGCAGTCGGCCCCCAGCTGCTTTGACCGATGCCCGTCAAAGCCAATTCTGCGGCGCAAAATGCCATCACTCGACCGACCCCAGGGCTGGTAAACGAGCCGCCCTGGGAGGCTGAGAAATGCTCACCAATCACAGTCTGAACTGCCCCGACATGGGTGCAAAATGCCGGGAAATCTCCAACCGCCAAGGCGGGTAGAACCCCCATGAGTGTGTGATGGCATAACCGTGCAGCACCCTCGCGGCTGAGGGGTTGAAGAGCCGCGAACGCGCTTACTTCGGCATCGCCACTAAAGCCGGCGGCGCGCTGGTCGGAAACCAGAATAACTCGCCAAGCCTCTGGAACATCGCTCTGGGCAATGAGGGGAGGAACGCCAGCGTCTGCACCGCGACCACCATCGACAATGAGTCCACCGCGCTGAAACAAGCCCAGTCCGGTTCCGGACCGTTTGCCGCGTGCGAGCAATCGCGCCAGCATTTGTGGACTGCTTACGGAACCTGCGTGGTGGGTTAGCGCGGTGCCGAGCGCGAGGGCCAACTGGGTTCCGGAGCCGAGACCCGCGTGCTCATCGATGCGCGTTTCTATGGTGATGCGAACGTCACGGGAGAGCTGCTGATCTTCAATCACACGGTCGACCAGCGCGAGCACACGCTCGTCGACCAGGCCTGTGACGATGAATTCGTCGTGCGCCTCGACTGCGACACGCGTCGCGATTCCGTCTAATGCCATCCCGATGCTGCCGAACTGGCGCCCCAGCGTTGCCCCCGGATCAAGAAACCCCAGATGCAATCGCGCCGGCGCCGTGACTCGGACGGATGACGGCGGAGCGCTCAATTGAAGCAGTTTTTCATGGTCATGCCATATTATAAATTCAGTGTTGCCCGATAACACTGTCGAGCTAGGAAGCGTGTATGGAGCGCGGTCATCGAGTGTGATAACGTGAGGCCACGATCCATGGCAGTGGCTAGCATGGGTTTCGCTACCGAACAGACTTTACCTTCCGTCGAGTACCCCGCCAAGCGGGAGCGAAATCATGCCACCAGTCGACACACGCCAACGGCACGGGCCTCACACTGACTCAGCGGTATGCCCGTTTTGCGCGCTGTTGTGCGACGATCTGATCCTGCGCAGCAATGATGATTCAAGTTTCACCATCCGTCGCAATGGCTGCTCGCGTGCAGCCCTCGATTTTTCCCGCCCCGCTACCGATGAACCCCCTCGCGTGCAGGGTCAGGCCACATCACATGACGATGCGATACGGGTAGCGACCCGCATTTTAAAAAAATCTCGACGCCCTTTGTTCGGCGGCCTGGCAACGGACGTCGATGGTATGCGCGCGATTATCAATCTTGCCGAACGCAGTCATGGCATCGTTGATCACCTACATGGTGACGCTCTGACGTCGATGACCCGTTTAATGCAGACACGCGGCTGGTATGCCACCACCCTCTCCGAAGTTCGCAACCGCGCTGATTTAGTGATAGTTGCTGACGTTGATTTCAATGACCGTTATGAGAATTTTGAGCGCCACTGTCTCAAACCGCAGACGCGTCTGCAGGGTGGTCGTGCTCCTGCTCGCAAGGTCGTGTTCGTCGGCACTGGAGCAAACAGCCCCGGAGTTGAAGTGGATATGCGGCTGGGTTGTTCACGCGACGGGCTAGGTGAGGTATTCAGCGCACTACTCGCAGGTCTGCGCGGCCATCGCATGGACGCGCGTCGACCGGGCGGAGTGAAACCTGCCGCCATCGCTGAACTTGTCGAAGCGATCCAGGCTGCCAACTACTGCACGATTGTGTTCGCCCCCGGGCAGCTCGGCTCCCACCGGGAATCTATCATTGCTACGTTCTGCGACCTGGTCGATGCCATCAATCAGCAGCAGCGTGCGGCCCTGCTTGCACTCGGCGGCGACGACGGCGGCCAATCCGCTTTGAGCACAACCAGTTGGCTGACCGGTTATCCACTCCGAACCGAGTTCGGCAAAACGCTCGCCTTCGAGCCGCAAATCAATCGCACTGCCGACCTGCTCGCAACCCGTACGGTTGATTGTTTGCTGTGGACTGATGCCTACGGGCGGAATCCGACCCCGCCGTCTACGGGTGTCGAAACCATTGTGATCGGTGCCCGTCCATCGGCGTCGCGTCGACCGCCGGCCGTATTTATTCCGGTCGGCACGCCCGGACTTGATCATGGCGGGCGCCTGGTACGAACTGACAGTGTCGTCACGCTGCAGCTGGTCGCACAGCGCGAGAGCAGGCTCGCCAGCGTTGCACAAATTGCCACGCAAATTCTGGATAGCTGGTAGAGCCTTAATGCTGCAACGACTCAAAGGCGGACGAATTTACGATCCGCAAAACGGAGTGGACGGCGACGTTCGCGACCTGTACATCCGTGACGGAAAAATCGTCAGCGCGCCAGTGCACAGCCGACAGGCCGACGTTGTGACCGACATCAGTGGGCGTGTGGTGATGGCTGGCGCGATCGATATCCATACTCACATTGGCGGCGGCAAGGTCAACATCGCGCGCATGATGCTGCCAGAAGACCACGCCGCTGATGCCGTCCCGCGCGGCCGGCACCCGCACATTGGCTGCGGCCACGCAGCACCCTCAACGCGCACGGCTGGCTATCGTTATGCGGAAATGGGTTACGTGGCGTGTTTCGAACCGGCGATGCTACCGGCCAATGCGCGCCAGGCGCACCTTGAAATGGCCGACACGCCGATGGTCGACAAAGGCGCCTATGCCCTGCTCGGCAACGACGATTTCCTGTTGCGCGCCATCAAGGCTAAACGAGATCCCGAATACATCCGCGATTACGTCGCATGGACCCTGAATGCGGCACAGGCGCTCGCGATCAAGGTTGTCAATCCAGGCGGCATCAATGCGTTCAAGTTTAATCAACGCAAACTCGACCTGGACGAGCGCAACGCGGCTTACGACATCACACCGCGTCAAATCCTTTTGACCCTGGCTGAAGCCGTCCGGCAGTTGGGTCTTGCCCACCCACTACACATCCATGGTTGCAACCTCGGCGTACCTGGCAACCTTGCCACAACACTGGAAACGATACATGGCCTCGACGGTCTGCGCGCCCACCTGACGCATTTGCAGTTCCATAGCTATGGCACCGAGGGTGATTTTAAATTCTCGTCCGGTGCAGCCGAAATCGCCGAGGTTATCAACCGGAATGGCAATATCTCGCTCGATGTCGGCCAGGTCATGTTTGGCCGCACCGTGACCGAGTCTGGTGACAGCATGCGGCAATTCGCCGGCAGCATACATGCCGACCCAAAGAAATGGATTGGCATGGATATCGAGTGCGATGCCGGATGTGGCGTCGTTCCATTTCGCTACAAGAACAAAAGCTTCGTCAATGCGCTGCAGTGGGCGATTGGGCTTGAATTATTTTTGCTTATCGAGGACCCGTGGCGGATATTTCTGACCACCGATCATCCCAACGGCGCACCGTTTACCTGCTATCCCCATCTTATTCGTCTGCTTATGGACCGCAGTTTTCGCAACGACATGCTTGCCACCATCAACCCCGACGCCGCAGCGGCCAGCCGCCTGGCCAGCATCACACGTGAATACAGCCTCTATGAGATCGCGACAATGACGCGCGCAGCGCCGGCCCGCTCGCTGGGTCTCGATGGCTTCGGTTCGCTGGCCGCGGGGTCAAACGCGCATATCACGGTCTACCAGGAGCATGACAACAAGGAAACTATGTTTTCCACGCCCGAGTACGTGTTCAAGAATGGACAGTTAATCGTACGCAATGGACGCGTTACTGAAGAAGTCCAGGGCGCTACCCACGTCGTTCATCCCCAATTCGATGCCGGCGTCGATAATGATTTGCGACTCTACTTCGACCGCTTCATGACCGTCCGCAAAGACAGCATTCAAGTCAGTGACGACGAAATTCGCGACAACGGACGAGGCGAGATTGTGGTCCATCCGACCACTCCAACGTGCTGATGAAGATCAATCGAGTCAGCATTGACGACACCTTCGCCGAAGCCTTTCCGATGAAGGCGACGCGCGTCATTGTCACAGCACTGAACGAAACCTGGGCGCTCCATGCGGCAACCGCCATGACCGGTTTCGCGACTTCGGTCATTGCCTGCGGCTGTGAGGCGGGCATCGAGCGTCCCCTGACGCCGACCGAAACGCCAGATGGGCGGCCAGGCTTTGCGGTGTTGCTGTTCGCGATGAGTAAGAAGGAACTGATTAAACAGATTCAGAATCGTGTTGGCCAATGTGTACTCACTGCGCCGACCAGCGCCTGCTTCGCGGGCATTGAAGATGGCCAGGCATTGCCGCTGGGCAAAAACCTGCGTTTCTTTGGCGACGGTCACCAGATTGCAAAAAAACTCGGCAAGCGTCGCTATTGGCGCGTTCCTGTGATGGATGGTGAGTTCCTGTGCGAAGAAACCACCGGGCTCGCCGCTGCTATAGGCGGCGGTAACTTCATTATCCTAGCCCGCGACCAGGTGTCGGCGCTTGGGGCGGCGGAAAGAGCGATTGCAGCAATGAACAAAGTTGCTGGCGTCATCATGCCTTTCCCAGGCGGGGTAGTGCGTTCGGGGTCGAAAGTCGGTTCCAAATACAAAGCCTTGCCTGCGTCTACCAATCATTTGTTTTGTCCCACTCTGCGCGGCGCCGTCCCAAGCGAATTATCTGCCGACGTTGGTGCGGTCCTGGAGATCGTTATTGATGGCTTGGACAGCGCGGCGATTGATGAGGCGACTCGCGTAGGCATTCGCGCAGCTTGTCGGGGACGCGATCACGGCGTGCTTCGCATCAGTGCGGGTAACTACGGCGGCAATCTCGGCCCGTTTCATTTCAAACTCCGGAACATTCTGAAATGACGTCGTTAACCCTCCGTCTGCACGCCGACGCACCTGCGGGCCTCGAGCTTGGTGCGCTGACACCATCGGCCTTAAGCGGCAAATCGGTTGCGCAACTGGCACGTTTGCGCATCCCGCATGGCAGCCGAACGAGCGCGCTGGGGGCGCTATTTGATATCAGTGGCGAAGACGTTATGAATCTGCGCCTGCTCGGTCTGAACCACAGCTGTCATCACGTCGGTCGTGACATGCAGGCAGGGCAGCTTGAGGTGCGTGGGACGGTTGGTATGGAACTCGGACGTGACATGTCCGGTGGGCAAATTAAATTGCGCGGCAATGCCGGTGACGGTGTCGCGTTGGGGATGCGTGGCGGGCAGATCGAAATCTCCGGCGATGTCGGCGAGCGCGCCGGTGGCGCGACACCCGGAGCAACGCGCGGTATGAATGAGGGTACGTTGATTGTGCACGGTAATGCCGGCGCCCATCTCGGAGAACGTATGCGCCGCGGCCTCATTCTGGTCGGCGGTGATTGTGGTCGATATTGCGGCGACCGCATGATCGCGGGATCGATTGTGATTTTCGGCAAGTGCGCTGGCGACGTCGGTCACGGCATGCGTCGGGGCACGCTGATGCTCGCCGAGATGCCTCAGCGAGTGCCGGCCCTGTTCAACGACTGTGGCGAGTTTGAGCTCGGGTTCGTACCGGTCTTCGCTCGCCATGTGGCCTCACTCAACAAGCGGATGGGCAGGCAGCTCGCCATTTTCCGGCGCGCTAGCCGTTGGTGCGGAGACATGGCACAAGGCGGCCACGGCGAGCTTCTCATCGCCGGTGCAAGAGATTAGAAAAATGGCATCTCGACAGGCTGCCCGCAAAGGGCGTGTACGTGGCCGGCGGACAACTACGGCTGCCACCGATGAGATTAAGGCACTGCTCGGCCCACTGCCGTATCAGCGTGACCTGCTGATTGAATATCTGCACGCGATACAGGATCAGTACCGTTGCATCCATGCAGATCACATGGTCGCCTTGGCAGAATGCATGAGTCTGTCGATGACCGAAATCTTTGAAGTTGCGAGTTTCTATCACCATTTCGATATTGTTCGTGAAGGCGAGGCGTCGCCGCCGCAGATTACGGTACGCGTGTGCGAGTCTGTCACCTGCGCGCTGTTTGGCAGCGAGGCACTCGCGGCACAACTCGAGAGCTCTTTGGCCCCGGACGTGCGGATACAAAAAGTCCCCTGCGTAGGGCGATGCCATGAAGCACCTGTGGCCGTTGTTGGTCAGCGAACTGTAGGAGCTGCGAGCAGCGCCGCGATACAACAGCTTTGCGCTGGCGCCACGACTGCCGAGCTCCCGGACTACCAGGACTATCATGCCTACCGCGCAGGCGGCGGCTATACCCTGCTACAACAATGCCATCAAGGCGCCTGTCGAGCCGAGGATGTCATCACCGCCTTGTCTGATTCGGGGTTACGCGGCCTTGGTGGTGCGGGATTTTCAGTTGGGCGAAAGTGGTCGATACTGCGTGACCAGCCGGCACCACGACTCATGGCGGTCAATATAGACGAAGGGGAGCCCGGGACCTTTAAAGATCGCCACTATTTGGAGCGTGACCCCCATCGCTTTATCGAAGGCATGTTAATCGCTGCCAGCGTCGTCGATATCGACCATTGCTACATTTACTTGCGTGACGAATACGCTGCTTGCCGCAGCGTTCTGCACAAGGAACTTGAGGCGCTACGTGCCGATCCACCGTGCAAATTGCCGCGTATCGAACTGCGTCGCGGTGCCGGCGCGTACATCTGCGGTGAAGAGTCCGCAATGATCGAATCAATCGAGGGCAAACGTGGCATGCCGCGTCTGCGCCCGCCCTATGTTGCCGAGGTCGGCCTGTTCGGCCGCCCAACCCTCGAACACAATATGGAATCACTCTACTGGGTGCGCGAAATTCTCGAGAAAGGCGCTGCGTGGTTTAGCGCGCACGGGCGCCGGCAACGCTCCGGGCTGCGCTCGTTTTCCGTCAGCGGACGCGTGAATAAGGCGGGCGTTCATCTTGCTCCGGCAGGCATATCGGTACGCGAGCTCATCGATGAGTACTGCGGCGGTATGCTCGATGGACATACCCTTTACGCCTACTTCCCGGGCGGCGCCTCGGGCGGCATCCTGCCCGCCTCGCTGGACCATCTGCCGCTTGATTTCGACACGCTGCAAGAATACGGATGTTTCATCGGCTCTGCAGCGATCATCATCTTGTCTGAGCACGACAGTGCGCGCTCTGCTGCACACAATGCGATGAAATTTTTTGAGCACGAGAGCTGTGGTCAATGCACGCCATGCCGAGTCGGCACGGCAAAAGCAGCGATGCTGATGGGGCGCAAGCATTGGGACCAGGCGCTCCTCGGAGAACTCGCTGTGGCAATGCAGGACGCTTCTATTTGCGGCCTCGGCCAGGCGGCACCCAATCCACTTCGCTGCGCAATCAAATACTTTCCCGACGAGTTTCGCAGCGATGGCTGAGGTGATTGAGTTTAGCCTCGACGGCGAGCAGGTCCGTGCACCTGAGGGTGAGACACTGCTCCAAACTGCACGCAGGCTGGGGATTGCGGTTCCCTCATTGTGTTACCAGGAAGGTTATCGGGCAGACGGCAACTGTCGGGCCTGCGTGGTGGAGGTCGATGGCGAGCGAGTACTTGCGCCCTCCTGTTGCCGCCAACCAAGTGCAGGCATGGTCGTGAAAACTGCGAGTGACCGAGCGCGAGCAAGTCAACGCATGGTCGTTGAATTGCTCCAATCAGATATGCCAGGTGCCGGCAAGTCGCCATACTCGCCACACTCGGAGCTCGATCATTGGGCAGACTTTCTTAATGTCGGCACGCCTCGTTTTCCGCCCCGCGAACAACCCTGTGCCGACCTCAGCAGTCCGGCGATAGCCGTCAATCTCGATGCCTGCATTCAGTGCACGCGCTGCGTGCGCGCCTGCCGCGAAGAGCAAGTCAATGACGTTATTGGCTTTGCCTATCGAGGTTCGCACGCGCAGATCGTTTTCGACGTTGGCGATCAGTTAGGCGACAGTACCTGCGTCAGTTGCGGCGAATGTGTGCAGGCTTGCCCGACGGGCGCTTTAATGCCCGCCACCGCGCAAACCAGTTCCGACATTGATCGCAAAGTGGCGTCGGCCTGCCCTTATTGTGGTGTCGGCTGTCTACTGACCTTCAACGTAAAAGACGAAAAAATCAAATACGTCGAAGGTCGCAACGGTCCGTCCAATCACTCTAGGCTGTGCGTTAAAGGCCGTTTCGGCTTCGATTATGTGCATAATCCGCAGCGCCTGACCAAACCGCTTATCCGGCGCACCGGCGTTGAGAAAACCAAGGCCATCGTCCCGCACGCGGAAATAGATAAGTTTTTTCGCGAAGCGGAATGGGATGAAGCACTGGACGTCGCAGCAAACGGATTCAGCGCTATCCGCGCGTCTCACGGTGGTAGCGCACTGTGTGGCTTTGGCTCCGCGAAGGGCTCTAACGAAGAAGCCTATTTATTCCAAAAGCTGGTTCGAACAGCGTTCGGTACGAATAATGTCGATCATTGCACGCGTTTGTGCCATGCATCCTCGGTCGCGGCCATGCTTGAGACGATCGGCTTCGGCGGCGTCTCGAATCAAGTTGCCGATGTTAAACAAGCTGAAGTCATCGTTATTATCGGCGCCCGACCAACGGTCAACCACCCAGTCGCGGCAACGTTCATCAAGAATGCCAGCCAAAGTGGCGCGAAACTGATCCTGATGGACCCTTATCGCTCCGATTTAGCCCGCCACGCTGACTACTTCCTGCAATTCAATTCGGACACAGACGTGCCAATGTTAAACGCGCTGATGAATACAATCATTAGCGAGAAACTCTACGATCGCGAGTTTGTCGAACAGCGCACTGAGGGCTTCCCGGCGTTGCGAGATTGTGTCGCCGAATATACGCCCGAGAGAGTCGCGCCGATTTGTGGCATTCCTGCGCAAACTTTGCGCGAGGTTGCACGCCTTTATGCTTCGTCCCGCGGTTCAATGATTTTCTGGGGCATGGGTGTCTCGCAGCATATACATGGCACCGACAATGCCCGTTGTTTGATAGCGCTGGCATTATTGTGCGGACAAATCGGCCGGCCAGGTTGCGGCATTCACCCGTTGCGGGGACAGAACAACGTTCAGGGCGCCTCCGATGTCGGTCTGATCCCGATGGTTTATCCCGACTACCAGCCGGTTACCGATCCTGAGGTGCAAATTAAGTTTGAACGGCTGTGGCATACGCAATTGAATCCGGAGCCGGGCCTGACTGTTGTCGAGATCATGCACGCAGTGCATGCCAGGGACATCAAAGGCATGTACATCATGGGTGAAAATCCGGCCATGTCCGATCCAAATCTCAATCACGCACGTGAAGCGCTGGCGCACCTTGATCACCTGGTCGTACAAGATATTTTTTTGACTGAGACTGCTGGATTTGCCGACGTCATCCTGCCGGCCTCCGCGTTCCCGGAAAAGAGCGGGACGTTCACTAACACCGACCGCCGAGTGCAGCTTGGTCGTCAGGCGATTTCACCACCCGGTGATGCCCGGCAAGACATTTGGATCATTCAGCAGCTTGCCAAGCGACTGGGACTAAGCTGGCACTATGACGATGTCGAGAGCGTTTTTAGCGAAATGCGCACCGCGATGCCAAGCATCGCGGGCATTACCTGGCCACGACTCGAGCGTGAGCACTCTGTTACCTACCCATGCCTGAATGAAGGCGATGGCGGCGAGCCCATCTTGTTCAAAGATGACTTTCCGACGCCGACCGGACGCGCGCTATTTGTTCCGGCCGAATATACCCACGCAGCCGAACTGCCGGACGACGAGTATTCGTCCATACTCATAACGGGCCGCCAGCTGGAACATTGGCATACGGGAAGCATGACCCGCAACGCCAGTGTGCTGGATGCTTTGGAACCTGAACCAGTCGTCAGTGTGCATCCCGAAGACATGGCAGACGCGGGCATCGACGACGAGGATTTTGTCCGTATCGAATCACGACGCGGACATTTGGTCGCACGCGTCCGTGCCGACAGTGGCGTGCAGCGTGGCAGCGTGTTCATGGCGTTTTGCTACGCTGAAGCTGCGGTAAATTTTCTTACGGTTGAGGCTCTGGACCCGGTGGGGAAAATTCCGGAATTCAAATTCTGTGCCGTGCGACTATCCCATCACAGTACTGACGAAACTGCCGCCGCCACATTATCTACCTAGGTGCGAAGAGCTAGCATACGCGTATCAGCGCGCGATCGAATCCAACTGTAAAAATTCACGAATCAGCGGTGCGCCTTCCTTTGCGCCCGGTACCACCGTTTCAATCTGATACACGTAGCCCGGTAGTTCGTCGGACACGATAAAACTGTAGCTTTTGTCCGCATACTTTTCGAACAAATTCCGACGTGGATCGTTCACGTAGGGTTGGAACTCGATTTTGTGACCGTTCCAACGCCGTCCGTCAAACTCGAACGTGTGGGCCTGCACTGTGGCGGATTCCGCAAGGGCGAATTTGATCCGACGTTGAAAATACCGCCAACGTTCGCGAGCCGTGCCATTCGGATCGCTGAGGCGATTCATTTCCAGCACATCCCCTTGCAGATAAATCTTCAGGATCGGATTGACCGTTGTGTTCTCCACCGGTGGCACCGGAAAATTCCTCTCGCCGGTAAAAAACCTGACCGCGGCAGATTTCGTACCGTCTTCGTGAACTTTTCTGATTTGAAATTCGATCTGGTCGTCAAAGCCCGCCTCAAGGGCACCGGAGCGCTTGAACGCGTACATAAGCGTAACCGGTGCAGTAACCGCACTCAGTTGATCTGTCATCCACAGTAGAACCTCCGCCTGCGAGAATTCAGGACTTTTCTCTTGTGCACTGGCGGTCCCGATATCGGCACACAGGGCGACGCACATCCCCAGCAACCAGCTGGCGCGTCTATTTCTTAGCGTGTTTGGGAATGACACGTACATACCTCAAAATTTCGCAGCAACAGTACAGTTATTTAGTATTGGTTCGACAATAAACTGTCAGTCGGTGTCTTCAATCGTCGGACGGATAATCAGTTCTTTTCTCGGGATACCGTAGTCGTCCAGGATCGCGTTGATCTCCACCTGACTTGCAGCAAGCATGCGATTGATTTGCTGTCTCCATTCGGAATCCGCGAAACGCACCGCCATGGCGATCTGAAAGTCGAAACGCAGGCCGGGTTCGGCACGCATCGGGATGACTTTCAGTTTCGATTCGCTCAAGGTCTTGGCCAAGTATCCGGCTATCGGGCCCCACACGAAGGTCAGATTAATATCGCCGGAAATCAAATCACGCTCGATGATTTTGCCCGGGTACTCGTTCTTATCGCCGCTCATACTCTGGAACGGAATCCCTTGGTCCATCAAGCCAACCTGATGAATGAAATCTGTGCCAGGACCGCGATCCCACAGGCCTATACGCAGCGAGTCTGCCTGTTGCGGGCTCAGTGTCTTCAGGTCGTCCTGCGATTGAATGAAATCCAGCCCGCGGTCCTTCACGTAAACCATGGCCCACGATGAACGCAAATACGGTCGGGTGGGCGACGCCATCTCAAAATTTTCAATGACGCCCATGACCAGATCACACTTGTAGCGGCCGTCTTCGGTTTCGTTGTTTGTCAGCGTGTTTCGGATGAAACCCATACGCTGTGGAAACCACTCGTACTTTAGCGGTACGCCGAGCTTACGTGCCAACAGCTCGGCGAGCTTGTTCTCATAGCCGTCGCCAGCGCGATTCGACATCGGTAACAAATTGGGATCGGCACAAACTCTCAGTTCATCTTTTGGTGCAGATTCCTGGGCGGCGCTGGAAGCGCACATCAATATGCACACTCCCAGCGCAAGCAACTTCGCCAGCGCTCGCGGAACCAAATCTAAACGCTCACCAAGTGGCGCAGTGCAGCGTGGGACGGTGGGCGTTGCGCGAGAGGTGTTGACCGTTGGGATGCTATTTCGCCTCCGCCTCAATGGCCTTCTTCATCTTCTTGAGCGCTCGATTGACCATATTCTTTGCCACCTTCACTTCCTGCAAATTCGCCTCAAGTTGCGCAAGATTTGCCGGCGGACGGGCGTCCCCAACGACGATAACACCCACCATACCTGTGGAGACATGCGGCGCGCACTTGTAAACGTAAGCACCCTCTTGCTCTAAGCTGATGCTAAAACTTTCTTCGCCTAACTTCGATTTCCATCCCTGTGCACCTGCGGGGAACATGCCCTCGATGGTCTGCGTATCGTGGCCAGTCATCCCGGTAAAGCGAACCGTGTCGCCGGGTTGTGCGAATGTAACCAGCGGCTGCCACTGAGTGACGACACCCTTGACGATATGTTCTTCTGCGTAAGCGCTGCTTACGGCAAACAAGGTCATCGCTAGCACTAAGAACCTGTAGCCCTTCGACATGTGATTGAACTCCTCGATCGATTCAGATGGTTGGTTGAATTTCAAAACGTGCTTCTCTCACGTCGGCTGTAGATTAGCAGGACGAGACTGAATCGCGCCTGAACTATGTCCGGCCCTGCTTTCCGTCGTGCGATCCGAGATTGATGCGATCAGGGAACGCAATGGCCTCTTTGAGGCCTCGTTGCGGGTAGCCCCCGGGGACGTGGCGCGCGATTGTCGCAGGATAAAAAAACCCGACCCTCGTTAAAGGACCGGGCCTCTAGGCTGGTTAACAGTCAGTATAAATTGATAACGATATCGCGCTGCTTAGGGCAGGCTGAATACGCTTAGCACGCCGCCGAGACGGGTGAAACGATTCAAATCACGATAGCCACCAACTGCACCCAAACCGTCGGTGTCGTTAATCAGGCCGGCTGCCATGCCGATACCTGCCCAACCACCAACTCCGGAAAGAACGCCGACATACTGTTTGCCGCCGTGTCCCCAAGTGTTGGTGTTACCGATGATGCCGGATGGCGTTTTGAACTTCCAAAGAAGCTTACCGCTTTTTGCGTCAATCGCTTTCAGGTAACCACCGAGTGTGCCGTAGAACACCACGTCGCCTGCGGTCGCCAAGGCACCACTCCAGACTGAGAAACGCTCTGGAATCGACCAAACGATTTTGCCCTTATCCGCATCCCAGGCAATGAAGTTGCCGAGGTTGTTGTTGTCGGCGTTGTTACCGAACTCCGGACCGGCTGACACACGACCCGCCGGGAACATGCTGAGTACAGCATTCACGTATGGTTGACCAGCAACGTACTCCCCACCCGACACAGGCTCGTAATTCATGCAGACGTGGTTCGTCGGCACGTAGAACAGGCCAGTGCGTGGGCTGTAGGAAGCCGGCTGCTGGTCTTTTGAACCGAGAGCCGCAGGACAGATATTGGTCGAGTTAGTGTCCTCGCCGTTGTGGTGAGTGGAGTACTTCGCAACGACCTGTGGGCGCCCTGTCTTCATATCGACATGCGTCGCCCAATTCACTGCTGGATCAAACTTCTCCGCCACCAGCAACGCGCCGTTTGTCCGATCAAGGGTATATCCGAAACCATTGCGGTCTAAGTGGACCAGTGCTTTGGTATCTTTGCCCTTGACCTCCATGTCGGCCAGGATCATTTCGTTGATACCGTCGTAGTCCCACTCATCGTGAGGCGTCATCTGGTACACCCAATGGGCCATGCCGGTGTCGACGTCGCGCGAAAAGATCGACTGAGACCACTTGTTGTCGCCAGGGCGAACAACCGGGTTCCAGGTCGACGGATTGCCGGTACCGTAATAAAACGCATTACGCTCTTTATCGTAGGGCCACCAGCCCCAGGTTGCACCGCCGCCGATCTTCCATTGGTCACCTTTCCAGCTTTTCAGGGAGGAATCGGCACCAACGGGTTGCCCCATTGAAGTGGTCTTCTCGGGGTCGAACAGCATGTCCGAATCCGGGCCCATGCTGTAGGCACGCCAGGCGCGCTTACCGTCCGACAGGTTGTAGGCATTGATCCAGCAACGAACGCCAAACTCGCCACCTGAAATGCCGGTGATGACTTTGTCTTTCATCACATGTGGCGCATTGGTATTGGTTTGACCCAATTTTGCGTCGCCATTCTTGACCGACCAGACTTTTTCACCCGTCTTGGCATTCAGAGCGATCAGAACAGTATCGGCCTGTTGCAAGAGAATCTTGCCCTCACCATAGCCGAGGCCGCGGTTAACCACGTCACAGCACATGACCGGGACAGTCTCGTCATAGTCCTGAATAGGGACGTATTCCCACACAATCTCTAGATTGTCGAGATTGATGGCGAATACGTTGTTCGGGAAAGCGGCATGGATGTAGAGCGTATCGTGCGACAAACCAGTCGCTGATCCGGGCAGGACCAGAGGTCCGCCTTCATGGCCACGCAAAACGCCAGTTGAAAACGTCCACGCGGCCTGGATCTTGTGTGCGTTTTCATTGTTGATTTGATTCAACTCTGAATAGCGCCAGTTCCAATAGTTACCACCGGGGAACACCCAGTAGTTGGGATCTTGCATCAGCTTCTCAAGCTGTGCGTTGGCCGAAACCTGCGCGGTTCCAGACAAGAGCAAAACAGAGACCGCGGCAATGAGCCATCGTTGAAACGATGATTTCCTCATAAGCTCCTCCTTCACAATTTTTTGTTTAAATGTCATGTGATTGACCTCTTTTATTGTTTTAACTTCGAGCCAGCTCGAGACCGGTAAATTGGCCCAAAGGGTTGCAAAACTGTTTGGCTAAGGTAGTGAGGGGAAGTGCGCCGACCCAGAGCTCGCTGAACGGCAAGAGCTAGATGAGCGTGAACGGCGGCTGCGCTCAATGGAATTCAGCTCCAGAAAGCGACGCTGATTCGAACTTGTCTGTGCGGCACTTGGGCATTAATTTTTGGTGATCTAGCGAAGTTCTTAAGGTCGTGTCTAATCGGGCTCAGCCTTACGACGACCAGCCGGCTCGATTCATTTCGCATTACTGCCGACGCTCTGCGAAATACCCCACGTCGCTTGGCAGCCTGCCGTGGGTCGATTATAGGACTAATTGACAGCGCAGCAACCGCTTTGCGGATCCTCGCGCGAGATTTCATTCAATGGGTTTTATTGCGCCGCAGCAATAACACCGAGGCATCAGTTCATGCGCATCGGGGCTGTTCCCGTCGACGATTTCTTTTTGCCGATGAAGCACTGCTTTTCGGCCTCTGCCCGAGCCCCATCGAGTAACGCTACGATTTCGTCACCCCGTTCGCTATTACGGAACAAGCCGCCCTTTTCGCCGGGCATGCGTTTGTAGATTTCGAACGTACGTGCTTCGGTAAAGTCCTCGAGACTCACACTTTTTGCGATGACGTCAATCTCGCACGAACAGGCATATAGATTATCAATCGTCTGTCCACCATGCCTGGCCATACACGTGATGACATGGTCAACGCGCTCGAGTGTCGGATACTCTTCGGCAAACGAGGTTTGCACCAGGAACACACTAACGAAAAGTACTAGCAATCGGTTCACGGGGTTTTACTCGGCTGGAAGACGAAGTGGCCAAATACTAGCAATATCAGATGCGGCCGGCGACGACAGATCAACATCCTGTGGAGCACCGTGTCCTGAATAGTTGCTCGATAGCCCGCTGACGCGCAAGGTGAAATCCGTGGTCGACACCGAGCCCTAGCGCACAAAGCACAGGGGTCGTCGATATTTGTTAATCGGCCACGTGGATCCCATAATAGGCGTTGGCTCGTGCCGTGGCCCAGAATCCATTTTCGCCTGACACGCAATCTGGGCAGGTATACCTGTCGTTGAACTGAACCTAAAATCCACTAGCAGGGCTACCATCGCCGTCGACACAGCGCCTTTACTTGCTGATCTCGCATTTCCGACTCACCCGGCAGACCTTTGATGCACCTTTGCAAATGAAACTAATCGTCCAGATCCCGTGTTACAACGAAGAACAAACGCTACCGCAGACGGTTGCCGATATTCCCCGCGAAATCGATGGCATCGACGTTGTCGAATTGCTAATTATCGATGACGGGAGCAGCGATCGGACGATTGAGGTTGCTCGAGAGCTGGGCGTAAACCACATTGTCGTGAACAAGAAGAATATGGGCCTGGCACGAACTTTTCGCCGCGGCCTGGAAGCCAGTTTGTTCGCCGGTGCGGACATCATCGTCAATACCGATGGCGACAACCAGTACGCCGGCGCCGACATAGCAAAACTGGTTGAACCGATCATTGCGGGTCGCGCCGATCTCGTCATCGGCGATCGTCAAACCGCAAAGATTGCTCACTTCTCTCCTTTCAAGAAGCTCCTGCAGTGGCTGGGAAGTGGTGTGGTGCGTAAATTGGCTGGGGTCTGGGTCCCTGACGCCGTGAGCGGATTCCGCGCGTTCTCTCGCGAAGCGGCCATCCGCACCAACGTCGTATCACCGTTTAGCTATACCATCGAGACCGTCATCCAGGCCGGAAAGAAGGACATGGCGGTCGAATCGGTGCCGATTTCGACCAACGCAAAGACCCGCGAATCCCGTCTGTTCAAAAGCATTCCTGCATTTATCGAACGACAGCTCAGTACGATCGTGCGTATGTACGCGATGTACCAGCCGATGCGGGTGTTCTTTTTCCTCGGTACGGGATTGATGTTACTCGGGTTCTTGCCAGTCCTGAGATTTCTCTACTTTTACCTCACCGGCGACGGTGACGGGCACGTGCAGTCATTGCTCTTGGGTGGCGTGCTGATGATGATGGGATTTATTGCTTACATTGCCGCATTGGTCGCAGATTTGATTTCCTTCAATCGACAACTACTCGAAATGACGTTGGAGAAAGTTCGAAGAATGGAGTTGGAAAACGATGAAGCTCGCCGCGGAGGCAGTACCAGCGACCTGCGTGGGAAGTGACTTTGCCCACGGCGGGAACGTGACTGAGACATCATGCATCGCGGCCGCCTGTTGCCGCAGCCGCAGGACCGCCCCGCTGCAGTGCGCAGTTTAGAGACCGCTTTCCTTGGAATTTAGTTGGGTCACGACGTACTCGACAAAGTGCTGCCACGACAGGCGCTGTTCTACCGCCTCCCATTCGTGTTTGACAGTTTGCGAGTCGAGTGCCGGGACGGCTTCGATCGCCTTTCGCAGCGCCAAGCCATCGCCGGGAGGAAGACGCGTGGATTCGCTTCACTAGCGTCATCCCGTCCATTTCTTCCATGAACAAATCGGTGACAACAAGATCCGGGTGGCTACCTTGCAAGTGCCCAAGCGCGCTGCTCCCCGATTCCGCAGAGATGACGGTAAAGCCGGCTCCACTCAGCCATTTGGTCAACAGCAAGAGCATGTCCGGATCATCGTCAACGACCAGCACTGTGCCCTTGTCTACGTTGGCTTCCACGGCCTCATTCACTATCCATACCTTTGCGCGTAAAACGCCATTCGATTCGCTGGTCCGCGCCCTTATTCAACCGTAACCGACTTGGCCAGATTCCGCGGTTGATCTACGTCGGCCCCTTTCAGGACTGCGACGTGGTAAGAGAACAACTGCAGTGGGACGGTGTAAACGATAGGCGCAATCGGATCTTCGATCGGCAACACATGGACCACCTGTATCCCCGGCTGCGCGCTCACCGGCGCGTCAGAACCAGCGAAAATATATAGTTCGCCACCGCGAGCGCGAACTTCTTCGAGGTTAGATTTGAGCTTCTCGACAAGTTCGTTATTAGGCGCGACGGCGATGACAGGCATGTCCTCGTCGACAAGCGCTAATGGACCGTGTTTGAGCTCGCCAGCCGGATATGCTTCTGCGTGAATATAGGAAATTTCTTTAAGCTTCAACGCACCTTCCATCGCAATCGGGTACATCGAACCTCGGCCGAGGTATAGGGCATGGTGCTTGCCAATAAACTCCTGGGCAAGTAGCGCTATCCTGTCGTTAAGTTCGAGCACGCCATTAATCTTTCCGGGCAGCGACTCGAGTTGATTGACAAGGTCGCGTTCCAAAGCTTCGTCCATCTTGTGCCGACGCCCCAAGACAATCACCAATAGCATCAAGGCGACCAGCTGAGTGGTGAATGCCTTAGTCGAGGCGACGCCGATTTCAGGTCCGGCCCGGGTCATAAGAACGAGCTCAGATTCACGGGTCAGGGAGCTTTCAGGAACGTTACAAATTGCCAGAGAATGGCTATAGCCGAGCGTCGTTGCCTGTCTGAGGGCGGCGAGCGTGTCGGCAGTTTCGCCGGATTGTGAAATCGTCACGAAAAGTGTGCCGTCAACAACGACCGGTTTGCGATACCGGAACTCGCTCGCAACCTCGACGACGCAGGGCAGTCCAGCAAGACTTTCCATCCAGTAGCGAGCAACCAAACCTGCGTGGTAGCTCGTTCCGCACGCGACTATGGTGACCGACTTAACTGCATCGAGAATCGGGCCCGCACCCAGGCCGAACGCGTGGTCCTGAACGACGCCGTTTTCTATCCTGGCTTCGAGGGTCTCGGAAACTGCGCGCGCCTGAGTGAAAATCTCCTTCAGCATAAAATGCCGGTAGCCCGATTTCTCGGCCGCGTCTGCCGACAATTCCGAAATCGACTCGCGCCGCGCGACCGGCGCGCCAGTCTCGTCAAAAATCTGCACGCTATCGCGGCGAACTTCGGCAACATCTCCTTCTTCAAGAAAGATAAACCGTTGCGTCACCGGCAATAAGGCAAACACATCGGACGCGACGAAGTTCTCACCAATACCCAGTCCAATCATCAACGGGCTACCGCGCCGCGCCACCACGAGGCAATCAGGATCGCTTTTGCATATCACCCCAAGCGCGTAGGCACCTTCCAAATCGGCAGTCGTTCTCTGGACTGCGGACAGTAGATTGGCGCCTTCTTGCAGATAGTCGTAGACACGATTGACGACGACTTCGGTATCAGTATGGGAATGAAACTCATGCCCCGCTGCGAGTTGTTCAGCGCGCAAACTTTCGTGATTTTCGATGATTCCGTTATGCACTAGTGCGACTTCACCCCGGCAAACGTGGGGGTGGGCATTCGAAACGCTAGGTTCGCCGTGTGTCGCCCATCGGGTGTGGGCAATGCCAAGTCCGCCACCGTGCGGTTGCTTCGTCATGGCTTCCTCGAGCCCGCCAACCTTTCCCGCAACGCGAATACACGTAACACCGGTCGTCGGGGTGACGACGGCCAGGCCAGCCGAATCGTAGCCTCTATATTCGAGCCGCTTGAGGCCCTCAATCAGGATTGGGGCAACGTCTCGTTGCGCAACTCCACCGACGATTCCACACATAAATCTTATTTTCCGGGCTTAGACGCCAACCTTTGAAGGTGGCCGAGCTGCAATTTTAGTCGATTTGGATTCGGCGCAAGAACCGATCCGCTACCGGTCATTCCGTGCCCGGTTTCATGCTGGCCGGGGTAGCTAACGCGCTTGCCCCAACTGCCCAGCAACGCGGCTACAGCAATACTAATGGTCTCGGTAACACGATGCGCGGGACTGCGTCACGCTTGGGCGCGCAAGTTCAAAGCTTCCAGCTGCAAAATCTCGCCCTGTAACAAGCTAACAGGGCGCCACTGGGGAGGTTGTGAAAGTTGGTCGGGGCGAGAGGATTCGAACCTCCGACCCCCTCAACCCCATTGAGGTGCGCTACCAGGCTGCGCTACGCCCCGACATGTACTTCACAACGTGGCTCCCGCGCTGCGGGAGGTGCAAGGTTAGTTGGATTCCGCCAGTTTGGCTAGCGGGATGGGATATCGGCCTGCGCTGATTCGGCAGACCGTTATTAACGCCTGAGAATGTCCAGAACTTCTTCTAGTTCGATGCGCAATTGGCGGACGATTTGCTGGCTCATACTTGAATCAGCCCTGACCTCGTCACCAGACAGTTTCTGGCGAGCTCCGCCAATCGTAAAGCCGTGCTCATAGAGCAGACTGCGAATCTGACGAATGAGGATGACGTCCTGACGCTGATAGTAGCGTCTGTTGCCGCGCCGCTTAATAGGCTTAAGCTGCGGGAATTCCTGCTCCCAATATCTCAGCACGTGCGGCTTGACGGCGCACAATTCGCTCACTTCGCCGATGGTGAAATAGCGCTTGCCGGGTATGACGGGCAGTTCATTATTGTTCGATGCTTCCAGCATAAGCTTCTACTCTGGCTTTCAATTTTTGGCCGGGCCTGAAGGTCACAACGCGGCGGGCAGTAATTGGAATCTCTTCACCGGTCTTGGGGTTTCGACCGGGGCGTTGATTCTTATCACGGAGATCGAAGTTGCCGAAGCCAGACAGTTTTACTTGCTGCCCTGCTTCCAGAGAACCGCGGACTTCCTCGAAGAATGCCTCGACAAGTTCCTTGGCTTCTCGCTTGTTGAGTCCCAAATCCTCAAACAAGCGCTCCGCCATTTCGGCTTTCGTCAATGCCATCCAGCTATTCCCTTAAGAGCCCCCCAACGAGCTCATGCAACGATCTCAGCACGCGGGCTACCACGGCTTCGACTTCATCATCTGTAAGAGTGCTAGAAACGTCCTGAAAAATCAAGCCTAAGGTCAGACTTTTTTTGTCTGAATCAATGCCTTGCCCACGATACACGTCAAATAGCTGCAGGTCGCGTAAATGCTCGCCCGCGCTGCCGCGAACCACCTCAAGGCACTCGTCCGCAGAGACGTCAGCGCCAACGACGATGTTCAGATCGCGCCTTACTGCCGGGAATCGGGATATTGGGCGAAATTGGGGTGCACTAATCGTTCCCGATACTTCCAAGTTTAATTCGAATAAAAACAAAGGCTTGACGATATCGTACTGCTGTGCGACCGCGGGATGCAACGCCCCGAGATAACCGATTGTCTCCTCATTTACGACAATAGCCGCCGTCTGACCAGGCTGCAGCGCCGGGTGCTGGGCCGCAACAATGGCCGCACAATCATGGCCGCAACCCGACAATAATTGCTCAACGTCATGTTTAAGGTCGAAAAAATCAGACTCCCGAGTCGGCGCATCCCAATGCGCAGCGACGGCTGCTCCCGAGCGAAGGCCGGCAATATGTTTGTGCTGCGAAAAAGTCCCATCCAAATCAGCGAACGCCAGCCCGATTTCAAACAGGCGAACGTCTTCCTGCTGTCTATTCAGATTGTGGCATGCTGCCTTGATCAGCCCGGGCCACAACGAGGGCCGCATGACGGCCATATCACTGGAAATGGGGTTTGCCAGAGGCGTAACTAAGGCATCCGGGTGAAACTGGCGGGCCTGCTCGAGGGCCACGAAGCTGTACGTAATTGCTTCAAAGTAACCACGCTCAACTAGCGCGTTACGCATCCTGTGTTCGGCGTCGTTGTCAGGCACCGTCGTCGCCGGTCGAGCATCAGCCCGTGGCAAGATGACTGGGATCGAATCGTAGCCGACGATGCGAGCAACTTCTTCGATCAAGTCGGGCTCAATCGAGATATCGAAACGAAAAGCGGGCGGCGTAACGTGCCAATTCGCTTCCCGCTCGTCCACGTTCATGCCGAGCAAGCACAAAACCTCATGGATTCGCTGGTCGCTAATGGACGTGCCCAAAAGCCGGTTTACCGAAGCCGGACGAAACGCCACGGCAGGTCGCAACGGCACGAATTCTTCCTGTTCGACTAGAACGGCCGGCCCGGCGGAGCCGCCACAAATTTGCTGCAACAGTGCAGTCGCTCGTTCCAGTGCGCGCACCTGCATTGTGGGATCGACTCCACGCTCAAAGCGCAGCGAGGCGTCGGTGTGCAGGCGATACCGTCGCGCGACGCCGGCCAGCCGAATGGGATCGAAATAGGCACTCTCGAGAAACACATCTGTTGTTGCCGATGTCACGGCGCTTGCTTCCCCTCCCATTACGCCAGCTAGTGCGACGGCCGAGGAAGTATCGGCAATCACCAACGTGCCGGATTCTAGGGTAACGCTCTGTCCATCGAGCAGGACCAACTCCTCGTTCTCGTGCGCGCCGCGCACCTCGATCGATTTGTTGAGCTGCTGCAGATCGAAAGCATGCATGGGCTGTCCGAGCTCGAGCATCACGTAGTTCGTCACATCGACGACCGGGTGGATAGAGCGGACCCCACAGCGACGCAGGCGTTCCTGCATCCAAAGCGGCGTAACTGCATGATTGTTAATGCCATTGACGACCCGACCCGCATAACGCGGACAGCCCTCAGGATCTGATAGCGAAATGGCCAACTGATTGTCGTTGCTCGCAGATATCGGAGTGACCTGCGGTTCTTTCATCTGCAAGTCAGACAAAACAGCAAGATCACGAGCAATGCCTATCGCTGAAAAGCAATCACCGCGATTTGGCGTGAGCCCGATATCGAAAACTACGTCGTCCAGGAGTAAATGTTCAACTAGCGTCGTGCCGGCTATGGCCTCCTCAGGAAGCGCCATGATCCCGGCGGCATCTTCACCCAATCCGAGTTCGGCCGCTGAACAGAGCATGCCTCGCGAAGTAACGCCGCGGATCTCGCTAAGCTTTATTTCGCCTGCTTCCGGAAGGACAGCGCCGGGACACGCGTACGCGGTCCGCAGCCCCACCTGCGCATTCGAGGCGCCGCACACAACATCGTGCTCGGCGCTCCCGTCAAAAACTCGGCAAACCTGCAAGCGGTCGGCGTCCGGGTGCGGAGCAACCGCAACGATATGGGCAACCACAACACCGGGCAATTGCGGACCGGCTGGTGAAATTTCTTCGACTTCCAGGCCCGCAAGCGTGAGCCGCTCGCCGATCTCGGTGACACTGAGGGGCGTATCGACCCATTCGCGCAACCAATTCTCATTAATCTTCATGAGAAACCGACGCCTAAATCCTGAACTGACGCAAAAAAGCGATATCGTTTTCGTAAAACAATCGCAGGTCGGAAATCCCGTAGCGCAGCATTGCGAGGCGCTCTACGCCAAGGCCAAAGGCGAAACCACTGCAGGACTCACTATCGATATCGACATTAGCGAGCACGTTAGGGTGAACCATCCCGCAGCCCATCACTTCCAGCCAGTCACTATAGCCGTGCGCCGATTTAAGCTTGATATCAACTTCCATTGACGGTTCTGTGAACGGGAAATAGGAGGGACGATAACGAATTTGCAGGTCGTCGCGCTCGAAGAAGCACGTCAAAAAATGATCGAGAGTACCTTTCAAATCCGCCATCGTGACGCCATCGTCGAGCAGCAGACCCTCGACCTGGTGAAACATCGGAGAATGCGTTTGGTCGTAGTCACAACGATAGACTCGGCCAGGCGCGATAATGCGCAATGGCGGCTTACGTTGCTCCATCACCCGAATCTGCACCGGCGACGTGTGGGTGCGTAACAGGCGTCCATCTTCGAGGTAAAAGGTGTCATGCATGGCCCGCGCCGGGTGATGCGCGGGGATATTTAAAGCCTCGAAATTGTGCGCTTCATCTTCGATCTCCGGCCCCTGCGCGACTTCGAAACCGGCGTGCCGAAAAATACTTTCGATTCGTGACAACACGAGACTAACGGGATGCGCGGACCCAGCCCTTTGACCACGGCTGGGCAAGGTAACGTCGATATGTTCGTCGCGGAGTACCTGCTCAAGTCGCTGTCGTTCAAGTCCTTCGCGCCGTTCGTCGAGAGCTGTCGACAAAGTCGCTTTGGCAAGATTGACTGCTTGACCGGCGGCTGGCCGCTCGGATGCTGGCAATTTCCCGAGGGTCTTAAGAAGTTCAGTAAGGCGCCCTTTCTTACCCAGATAGCGAACTCGTATATCGTCAAGCGAGGCAAGCGAATCTGCGTCGGCAACTGCCCGTTGTGCTTCGGCGGCAATGTTGTCTGCGTCGTTCATCGCGGGCGTGGCATGGCGGGTTCAGGGAGTACGGGAAAGGCTGATTCCTTCCCCGGAGGTGAGAATTTCAGACGGACCGGGCGTCAGGCCGGCAACGCAGCTTTGGAGTGCTCGGCGAGTGCGTCAAATGCAGCGCGGTCGTTAACGGCTAATTCCGCAAGGACCTTGCGATCGACTTCAATGCCCGCAAGAAGGAGTCCATTCATGAAACGCGAATAGCTTAGACCGCATTCACGCGCTGCGGCGTTAATCCGCACGATCCACAGCGCACGAAACTGACGTTTGCGCTGGCGACGATCGCGATACGCATACTGGCCTGCTTTGATGACGGCTTGCTTGGCAACCCGGTAAACGTTCTTGCGCCGTCCGCTGTAGCCCTTTGCCTGGCTGATAACTTTCTTGTGGCGGGCATGGGCCTGCACACCCCGTTTAACTCTTGCCATTGGTAGTCGTCCTTAAAACTGGGATGAAATCAGAGACCAGGAATCATCTGACGCACGGCTGCCTCATCGGCATGCGCGATCAGCGCGCCGTGGCGCAACTGACGTTTCCGCTTCGGTGTCTTTTTGGTCAAGATATGGTTTTTAAACGACTGGCGGCGTCTGATCCGGCCCGAGCCGGTCTTCGAAAATCGTTTAGCTGCACCACGATTGGTTTTCAGCTTGGGCATTTTGTCTCTCCGTTACGTGCTAAGTGCGCCGAGGCGCAATCACCATGACCATTTGTCGGCCTTCGAGCTTCGGAAACTGCTCGACTGCACCTAGTTCGTCCAAGTCGCCTTCGACGCGCCGCAGCATGTCGGCACCGAGTTGCTGATGCGCCATCTCGCGGCCGCGAAAACGCAACGTGACCTTGACCTTGTCACCACCTTCCAGGAACCGCCTCAGATTGCGTAGCTTGATCTGATAGTCGCCCTCGTCCGTCCCAGGGCGGAATTTGATTTCCTTGACCTGGATTTGCTTCTGTTTCTTTTTCGCGGCATGACGCTTTTTGTTGGCGTCAAAGAGGAACTTACCAAAGTCCATGACTCTGCAGACTGGCGGCTCCGCAGTCGGAACGATTTCCACCAAATCCAGTGCGCTTGATGCAGCCTCGCTGCGCGCGTCCTCTATCGAAACGATACCGAGATTCCCGCCATCTGCCCCAATCAATCTGACCTGGGGTACGTTGATCTCGGCATTTACGCGATTCTTCTTATCCGCGGCGGCTATATTCTAATCCTCCAAAGGCGCATGCCCGCGCTGTGCAATCTCAGTACGGGCCCGCTCGGCAAAGTCTGTAAGAGACATTACGCCGAGGTCTTCCCCGCTACGTGCACGCACGGCCACGGTGTCAGTTTCCATTTCGCGCTCGCCGACGACGAGCAGGTATGGCGTTCTCTGCAAAGTGTGCTCGCGGATTTTAAGCCCGATCTTCTCATTTCTCAAGTCCGAATCGGCCCGGAACCCTTGATTTTTCAGCCTTTCCGCAACATCAGCTGCATAAGGACCGTGATTGTCCGTAATACTGAGGACCGACACTTGCACTGGCGACAACCAAATTGGCAAACGCCCAGCGTATTGTTCGATGAGAATGCCGATAAAGCGTTCCAGAGAACCAAGGATAGCCCGATGGATCATGACGGGTACAAGGCGGTCACCACCCTGCGCCACGAATTTCGAACCGAGACGCTCTGGCATCGAAAAATCCACCTGGACGGTGCCACATTGCCAGACTCGGCCGATACAGTCTTTTAGCGTGAACTCAATCTTGGGCCCATAAAAAGCACCTTCGCCAGGCTGCACTCTAAAATCTAAACCTTTGTTCTTTAAGGCCAATTCAAGCGCAGCTTCGGATTTGTCCCATAACTCGTCAGCACCGACCCGCTGTTCAGGGCGCAACGATAGCGCGACATCAATCTCCTCGAAGCCGAAATCGCGATAGACCTTGAAGGTCATATCAATGAGACTGCTTACTTCGGCCTGCAAATCGCCTTCAGCACAAAAAATGTGGCCGTCGTCTTGCGTAAACCGCCGCGCGCGCAAGAGTCCGTGGAGGGTTCCGGACGGTTCATTGCGATGCACGATGCCAAATTCTGCGATTCTGAACGGCAGATCTCGATGACTGCGCAGAGCGTTGTTGAACACCTGCACGTGCCCGGGGCAGTTCATTGGCTTGATTGCGTACTCACGATTGTCAGACTGGGTCTGAAAAATCATGTCGTGAAATTTGTCCCAGTGGCCCGATTTCTCCCACAGCGAGCGGTCAATTACCTGCGGGGTGTGCACTTCCTGATAATCCGCATAGCAGACGTCGCGAATATAGCGTTCAACTTGCTGGAACAGCTTCCAGCCCTTCTCGTGCCAAAACACCATCCCTGGCGCTTCTTCCTGGAAGTGAAAAAGGTCCAGTTGCCGCGCGAGTTTGCGATGATCGCGCTTCTCGGCCTCCGCAAGGCGATGCAAATATTGCTTGAGCGATTTCTTGTCGCCCCAAGCTGTGCCGTAGATGCGTTGCAGCATCTCGTTTCGCGAATCCCCGCGCCAGTACGCGCCAGCAATTTTCATCAGCTTGAAGGCACCCAGCCTGCCGGTATCGGGCACGTGGGGGCCGCGGCACAAGTCAATGAAATCGCCCTGGCGATAAAGTGAAATATCGTCGGTCGTAGGAATGGAGGCGATGATTTCCGCCTTGTACTCCTCGCCCATGTCGCGAAAAAACGTCACGGCCTCATCACGAGGCAAAACTGAGCGCTCGACGCCAATGGCAGCGTTGGCAAGCTCGGTCATTTTGTTTTCGATAAGTTCAAGATCTTCGGGTGTAAAAGAGCGCTCGTAGGCGAAGTCGTAGTAAAAACCGTCTTCAATCACGGGGCCTATGGTGACTTGCGCCTCCGGGAACAGCGCTTTCACCGCGTGAGCGAGCAAATGTGCCGTGCTGTGACGAATGATTTCGAGGCCTGCGTCGTCACGTGCCGTAATAATCGCTAGCGAGCAATCGTTTTCAATTCGAAAACTGGTGTCGACCTCACGTCCATCGACCGTGCCTGCCAACGCAGCTTTAGCAAGGCCGGGGCCGATCGCGGACGCCACTTCGTGCACAGTGACAGGCGCGTCGAAGTGTTTTTGATTTCCGTCAGGAAGCGTGATGGAAGGCATTGTGTGCGATCGCCTGGCGGCGACATTCGACCTCTGATTGAAATTCCGCGATTGCCAGGGCCTGGCTCGACATCACAGTCGCCGTCTGGGTAGAAGTCGCAGACGGGAACAAATTTGGTAGGCGCGATTGGACTCGAACCAACGACCCCCACCATGTCAAGGTGGTGCTCTAACCAGCTGAGCTACGCGCCTGTCGCAATTGCATCGGGTGGCCGCACCAGCGACCGCCTTTCTGCGCGGCGCAAGGATACACAATTTGATTTGCGTCGGCTATACCTCAGGCCAGAGATTCGTGCTGCGTGTTCATTTCGTGAGCTGTTTCCGCTGCGCTGTGGTCCCGGGCTAGCAGGACGTAGAAGGCAGGCACGATGAGTAAGGTGAACAAGGTCCCGATGCCAAGTCCCGTGGAGATGACCAGACCGATATGAAAGCGGCTCACGGCGCCGGGCCCCGCCGCAGTCAGCAAGGGCACCATCGCGACCACCATCGCAATGGTTGTCATCAGGATCGGTCGTAAACGAATGCGTGCCGCCTCTTCCACTGCCTCGCGTTTCGACATGCCGCGGATTTGCAGGAGGTTCGCAAATTCAACAATCAAAATTCCGTTCTTGGTAATCAGACCAATCAGCGTGATCAGTCCGACTTGGGTGTAGATGTTCGAAGTCGCGAATCCCAGCGTCAGAAACAGCAATGCGCCGGCAATCGACATAGGAACGGACATGAGAATGATGAACGGATCACGCCAACTTTCAAATTGTGCCGCCAGCACTAGATAAATGACGATCAGGGAAACAAAAAACGTAGTGACTAGCGCGTTACCCTGTTGTGTGTATTGGCGCGATTCGCCGGCGTAATCCCATGCAAACTTTGACGGCAGAAGTTCGCGCGAGGTTTCTTCGAGATAGGTAATGGCGTCGCCCATGGTCACGCCGGGCGCGGGAATCCCCTCCAGAATCACGGCGTTCATCTGTTGAAACTGCAATCGCTCGCTAGGCTCAACCTCGTTGCTGAACGAAACGACGGACGACATTGGAACGAGGGCATTCTCACCGGTACGAACGTAGTAATCATCCAGCATGGATTGGCTCGCGCGATATTCGCGCTCAACCTGCGGAATGACTTTGTAGCTGCGCCCTTCGAGATTGAACCAGTTGACGTGGTTACCGCCGAGCAGTGTCGCCAGTTCAAGACCTAAGTCATCCATACGAATGCCGAGCATCCCGGCGCGGTCGCGGTCAATGTCGATAATCGCCTTGGGGCGATTGAACTCCACGGATTTTTGCAAAAACATAAAGCGACCAGATTGCATCGCCGCGCCCAACATCTCGTCCGCAGCCTGGTCGAGTTCCTCCGCCGAGGCCGGCGAGGTCAATACGAACTGAACGGGTAGTCCGCGCCCGGGCGTCGGCAAACTTGGACGCGGGAATGTCGAAACCTGGAAGCCTGTAACGCCAAATAGCTTTCCCTGCAGGGACTTTTGAATGTCCCACTGAGCTCGATCGCGCTCAGTGGGCGAAGGCATTTTGAAGCCACCAAAAACCATGTTGCGAGAATTGTTAAAACCCAGCATCAGAAAGCTTTCCTGATACTCGGGGATAGTTTCGAACAGTTCGATCATGCGCCTGGCATGAACTTCGTCGTAATCGACTGTCGCTGTTTGCGGACCGCGCGCCATCACGTAAATGATGCTCTGGTCTTCCACTGGTGCCAATTCGGACTGCGTCATCACGAACATGAAATAGATACTCACCGTCACGGCAAGTCCGAACGCTGCGATGACAGAAGTAAAATCGAGGCAGCGATGTAGAAAGACTTTGTAGGCGTCGGCGAGCTTGCTGAAAGCGCGCTCAACAAATCGCTCAAAGCGCCCCGGTTCACCTGCTTTGAAAATGCGCGCACACAACATTGGCGATAGCGTCAGAGCCACGATCCCCGAAATCAGTACTGCGCCGGCAAGGGCGAAAGCAAACTCGGTGAACAAAGTACCGACCAATCCGCCCATGAAGCCGATTGGCGCGTACACCGCAATCAGAGTTGTTGTCATGGCGATGATCGGCAAGGTTAATTGACGCGCACCGATCAGCGCCGCGTCCATCGGTGTTTTGCCATTCTCGATATGACGATGAATATTCTCGGCGATCACAATCGCGTCATCGACTACCAGACCAATGGCGAGCACCATTGCCAGGAGAGTGAGGAGATTGATGGAAAAGCCCATCAGCAACATCAGAAACGCGGCGCCGATGAGTGAGAGCGGTAAAGCAATGGCTGGTATCAGCGCTGCGCGCACCGACCCGAGAGTAAGAAGGATAACCGCGAGTACGATCAACACTGCTTCCGCGAGCGTGGTAAAAACTTCGTCAATCGAATCCTGAATGAACTCACTCGCGTCGTAAGGAATGAACACCTCCAGGCCGCTTGGCATTTGCGCACGGACGTTCGGCATCTCGTCTTTGACACGCTGCGCGACAGTGAGTGGATTTGCCCCCGGCGTCGGGGTCACACCGATAAACAGCGCTGTGTGACCGTTGTACCAGGCCGTCGACTCGTAATCTTCTGCGCCGAGTTCAATGCGCGCAACATCGGAGAGCCGCACGATCACGCCACCCTCTTCGCGAACAACCAATCTATCGAACTCACCGACGTCGGAAATATCCGTCGTTGCACTGAGGTCAACTGCGACATATTCCCCTTTCGTTTCACCGGCACCTGAAAGGTAGTTGTTCGCTATGAGCACGCGTCGCACGTCACCGGCAGTTACGTTCATCGCGGCCATGCGGCGCGGATCCAGCCACACCCGCATCGCGTAAGTCTTGTGTCCAAACATCTGCGCCTTGGCGACGCCGGGTATCGCCTGTATCTGCGGGCGTACGACGCGGATCAGGTAATCGGTCATCTCAGGCGGGGACATTAATTCACTGTGAAACGCCAGATACATCAGCGCCCGCGGACTACCCGTTTGCGAATTGATCACCGGATCGTTTGCTTCTTCTGGCAGCACCATACGTTGACTTGCGACCTTGGCCTGAATCTCGGAAATCGCAGCGTTCGGGTCGTAGTTGAGCTTCATGTACGCCTCGATCACAGAGACGCCTTGTTTCGAGCTCGCCTTCATGAAATCGATGCCGTCGGCCTCAGCGATCGCCTGTTGCAACGGGGTGGTGATGAAGCCTTTTACCAGCTCGCTACTCGCGCCGGGATAAGTCGTTGTTACCGTAATCAGGGTGTCTTCGGTCTTGGGATACTGGCGTAGCTCCAGTGACAGGATTGAGCGCAAACCCAGCACCAGAATCATCAGACTAACGACGCTTGCGAGCACCGGCCGTCGGATGAAAAGATCGGTCAGACTCATGGTGCTACGGCATCTGTTCCGGCGGAATTGTTGATCGTTTCAGTAACGTTGACGAGCATGCCGTTACGCAATTTGTTCTGGCCAGCCGCGACGACTCGTGAGCCAACGGCAATGCCAGATACAATCTCAACGCGCCCGTGACGCACTTCGCCAGTCTCGATCTGCCGCCGTTCAACGACCGTCTCCCCGCCATTGCTCACGACTGCAAACACAGCATCGCCATACGGGCTATACGTCACGGCAGTTTGAGGTAACGAGCTAACGCTCCTGAGCTCGCCGTCGAGCGTCGTCACCTCTGCAAACATGCCGGGCCGCAGACGACGATCGGGGTTGGAGAAGGTGGCGCGGATTCTTACGTTACGGGTGGCCCGATCGATGTCGGGATCGAAGGCGGTGATTTGGCCGAAGAATTTCTCGCCGGGATAAGCAGGTACTGCAATTTCGATCTCCTGCCCGACTGCGAGGCGACTCAGAAACTGCTCCGGCACGGCATAGTCAACGTGAATCGGGTCCAGCATGTGCAAAGGCACGATGGGATCGCCAGGCTCGAGATAGGTACCAAGATCGACCATCCGAATACCGAGCGTCCCGTCGAACGGCGCATAGACCTTCTTGCGAACGATGTAGGCACGCTTGGCCTCGGCGAGCGCTTTGGCCTCATCCAGAGCGGCGCGCGCGGCGTCGAAATCGGACTGCGATATCTGTCGGTCTTTGAGTAACTTTTTGGAGCGTTCGAATTGCAGTTCGCGTAAGGCCTGCGATGCGATCAGGCCGTCCAGCTCAGCCATCTGTACGCCAACATCCTGAGCGATCAAGACATCTCCGCGTTTGATTTTCTGGCCCGATTCGAAATGGATGCTGACTACCGTGCCGGGCAGCGGCGCATTGACGTTGATGCCCATCTCGGCTGCGACTGAACCGACTGCGAACAGCGATTGGCGCCACCGTACCTGCCGGACTTCAACAACACTTACGGCCGCGGGTGGGACCACGCGTTGCGACATCCCGGCAAGCTCTTCAGCCTTGCGTAACTTCAAGGCGTAAACAGCGCCACCGACCATTGCCAGAACCAGCACGATGAGCAGCAGTCGTTTGATCATGGCGTAATCATACTGCCCGGCCGGCGGCTAGCCGCCGGCTTTCACGGGCATGTCCAACAAATTCGCCTTCAGGGCAGCAATCTCATCACGAACACCCGCCGCTTCTTCGAATTCGAGATCGCGCGCATGCCGATACATCTGCTGCTCGAGTTGTTTGACCTTCTTCATCAACTCTGTCGAACTCAATCCAGCATATTCGGAGCGCCGCTCCGCTGCCTTGGACTGGCGCCTCGAGTTTCCGGTAGCGCCGCCGTAGGCACCTTCCATGATGTCGGAAATCTGTTTGGTGATACCGATCGGTGTGATGTTGTGTTCGGTGTTGTAAGCGATTTGGACGGTGCGACGGCGCTCCATCTCGTTCATGGCGCGAGACATTGAGCCGGTCACATTGTCGGCATACATCAACGCGCGTCCACCGATGTTCCGAGCTGCCCGACCGACTGTCTGGATTAAAGAGCGATCCGAACGCAGAAAACCTTCCTTATCCGCATCAAGGATCGCCACCAATGACACTTCAGGCAGGTCGAGTCCCTCACGCAACAAATTAATTCCGACCAGAACGTCGAACTCCCCAAGGCGCAGATCGCGCAGTATTTCGACCCGTTCGACGGTGTCGATGTCCGAATGCAAATAGCGTACGCGCACGCCGTGCTCAGACAAGTAGTCGGTAAGATCCTCGGCCATCCGCTTGGTCAGGGTCGTCACCAGAACGCGCTCGTTGCGGGCTGTACAAATACCGATTTCCGACAGCAGATCGTCGACCTGACTGGCGGCCGGACGAATCTCGACCGGCGGATCAATCAGCCCAGTCGGCCGTACCACCAATTCGACTACCCGCCCTGCGTGCTCTTCTTCATACCGCCCGGGAGTCGCCGAAGTAAAGACCATCTGCGGCGCCATCGACTCGAACTCTTCAAACTTCAATGGCCGATTGTCCAATGCCGACGGTAGGCGGAAACCGTACTCGACGAGATTCTCCTTGCGCGAGCGATCACCGCGATACATCCCGCCGAGCTGTGGCACCGTGACATGACTTTCGTCGATCACCATTAAGGCATTCTTGGGTAGATATTCGATCAGGGTCGCTGGCGGCTCGCCGGCTTCGCGTCCGGACAGATGACGACTGTAGTTCTCAATGCCATTGCAATACCCAATCTCAAACATCATCTCCAGATCGAATCGGGTGCGCTGTTCCAGGCGTTGCGCTTCGACCAGCTTGTTCGCCGCTCGCAAATGTTGAAGGCGCTCCTCGAGCTCAACTTTTATGGTCTCAGTCGCGCGCAATACGGTTTCGCGACTGGTCACGTAGTGCGACTTCGGATAAATGGTGAAACGTGGAATCTTGCGCAGGACCTCGCCGGTCAGCGGATCGAATTGAGCCAATGATTCGATTTCGTCGTCGAACAGCTCAACCCTTAGCGCATCGCGCTCCGACTCGGCAGGAAAAATATCGATCACCTCACCGCGCACACGATAAGTGCCGCGCTCGAGTTCGTAGTCGTTACGCTTGTACTGCAATTCAGCCAGCCGGCGGAGCACTGCACGCTGGTCGATGATGTCGCCACGGCGCAGATGCAACACCATGGCGTGGTATTCGTCAGGTTCGCCTAGTCCGTAAATGGCCGAGACCGTCGCGACGATGATCGTGTCGTTGCGCTCGAGTAACGATTTCGTTGCAGAAAGCCGCATCTGCTCGATATGGTCGTTTATCGAGGCGTCCTTCTCTATATAAGTGTCGGACGCAGGCACATAGGCTTCTGGTTGGTAGTAGTCGTAATAGGAGACGAAATACTCAACAGCGTTATGCGGGAAAAAATCGCGCATTTCCCCGTATAGCTGTGCCGCTAACGTCTTGTTTGGTGCCAATACCAGCATCGGGCGCTGCACCTCTGCGAGCAGATTCGCGATGGTAAAGGTCTTACCTGACCCGGTAACGCCGAGCAGCGTCTGATGGTAGAGCCCGGCTTCGACGCCTTCGATCAATGTGGCAATCGCCTCCGGCTGACCACCAGCGGGGGAGAAATCCGAGACAAGTTCAAATTTTCGGGTCATTTCGCGGGTATTGGGACGAATCGAAGGCGTCGCCGCCTGATAGCTGGCAACAAGGCGCCAGTGTACACGACCCCTGTGCCCCGACATGAGGTGTGGCGCCGGCATTGAAATGGGGCGCGCGGCACTTTTACAAATGTGATTTGCAGGTACTTACCGACGCTGCGCGGTCCAGCGCAATTGACCATGCCGGGGCGCGTCAGTAAGATACGCCGCTCTTCGCGATTCCCCGGTAGCTCAGTTGGTAGAGCGGGTGACTGTTAATCACTAGGTCGGCGGTTCGAGCCCGTCCCGGGGAGCGACTAAGAACACTCCATTTTTCAGCCCTTTAGCAGCCACGAGGGCTTGTTTAAAAGGTTCTCCTAGAGAATTCGTGGATACTTTTCGTTTACGCCCACTGTAACGTGGCGCCCTATGGTGTTGCGTCGTGCAACCGTAAAAAGTGTCTATAAAGTATCCGTTTTTTGGCTAAGTCAAAGTCAGTTAAGTGCCCTGCCCTGACGCAAGATCACCAGGTAAGAGCGCTGCAGCCCGAATCGATGCCCTATGAGCGCTCGATAAAGGATTCTCGCGGCCTGCTCATTCGCGTTTCGCCCTAGGGCAAGAAGACGTGGGTATATCGCTACCGTCATCGCGACACTGGAAAGTTAGAACGGATGACGCTGGGGACTTACCCCGGCATATCACTCAGTGATGCGCCATTGTGAAAACCCATACGAGCGCCCGAGACTATCGTGACGTTCGCATAGAAGAATCCAGTCAAAAGACTGCTGCTAAAATAGCCGCGCAAAAGCGTTCTGAATTCACCGTGCACAAACTGTCTGCGGACTAAATTGGCGACGTAAGAACCGCAGGTGGTGACAGCTATATAGCTTTCTGGCGAAAAATTGAGAATACGCTGGACAATAAGGTGGCAAGCGCGATCGGCGATTCGCCGGCTAATATGGTCCAGCGCGTCGACGCTATCAAAATTCTAAAGCACGTGGCGAAGAAGAACGGCCCCGTGATGGCGAACCGTACCGCCAGCTATGTGGGGCGCGCGTTTAATTGGGCGGTTGATGCGAAAAAGCTTGAACAGAATCTGCTGGTACATCTCCCCCGCCACGAAGAAAAGCCTAAACCCCGCTGCCTGACGACCACGGAAGTACGATCCTTTTGGAAGAACGCACCCGATGCATTCAATAAAGATTGGGAAGACTTCTACAAGCTGATACTGTTAACGGGATTGCGGCCTGGCGAAATGGCCCGGCTCAAAGTAGACCAAGTCGACTTGGCGGAAAAGCTTATCTGCCTTCCTGAGACTAAGGATAAAACTGAACTCCTGCTGCCGCTGCGCAAACAAGCGCACGTCATTCTGAAACGTCGATGTAAGGGCATAAGCACTCGGTGTTTTACAGGCCGTCCGATCCCAAGAAATCCATCCGACCGGACAGCGTGCAAGGACCATTTAAGGATGCTATCTCGGCACTTGGCATAAAGCCCACTACACCACACGACTTACGCCATATGGTGGCGACGGGCTTGTCTGCATTGCGTGCGCCGCGCCTTATCGTGTCGAAGGTGCTGAACCATAAAGACCGAAGCGTAACTGCGATTTATGACCGGCATAGATACCTCGAGGAAATGCGTGAAGGGTTGCAGAAATGGGCAGTTCACTTAGAGGAATTGGAGCCTAAGCACGCTAAGAAGGTGAAAAGAGTTATCGTCAAATCTGGTGTTCAGTAAAATGAATCAGGCGGCGGCCTGGTTGCTCGCTGTCATCTCGATCCCATCTTTGAATTTGATCCTAGTTACCAGCTTCGCAAGGTAATCAAAACCGCGTAGTCGTCTTCAGTTCTTTCCCGCACATTGACCTAGCTTGAACATCATATGCAACATGCCGTCGCGAGACAGGCAACCCTTCGAACGTTTAGTCCGATGGCGGATAGTCGCGAAGCTTGATTCAATCGAATTTCTCGTGCGGATGCTCTGCCAATACTGGGCCGGAAAATCATAAAAAGACATGAGCTCTTCGTGATCTTTCTGCTGGCACAAAGTGGCCTTTGGATCCTTCGCCTCATAGGTCGCGATGAATAAGTCAAACCCTGACTCAGCATCAGCCTTCGTCTCGGCGTGCCAGATCGCATGCAGGGATTGCTTCGCTTTCGCCTGTGATGATTTCGGAAAACAATTAAGGACGTTCATCGTTTTGTGCATCCAGCACCGCTGCTGGCGGGTTTCGCCGTAGATTTCTTCGAGCGCCGCCCAGAATCCCAGCGCGCCATCACCAATCGCTAACAGCGGCGCATTCATCCCACGAGACTTCAACTTCAGCAGCACATCGCGCCAGCCCTGCGTTGACTCACGCACGCCGTCTTCAATCGATAGAAAATGCTTATCGCCCCGCTCATTCACCCCAATGACCACCAGCGCACACAACTTCGTCTGCTCGGCGCGCAAACCACTGTAGGCACCATCCGCCGACACGCACCTAGCGGTCACGACCTAGACAGGCCGTGCTCCAAGTCTGGTATTCCTGCGCCCAGACCTGTTTCAACCGTGATACCGTGCTCGCCGATAGACCCTTGGCTTGCGGCCCTACCAGAACGCTCAGCGCTTCCCCATCTCACCTGATGAAACCCCTTTCAGATACAGCTACGGTAGCGCCGCTTCCGATGTTCTGGTCTTTCGAACGTAGGGCGGAACCAGGGCTGACCGGAACGTCGCCGGCTCTCCCTTCTTCGCACGCACCTACGGCGCCTTCACCGTGACCGGAGCAATACCCGCCTGGAGTTGTCGCTCTGGGAGATAGCCGTTACGCACCACTGCCGCTCCTCTCGCTTCCGTCACGCGACCAGAAAGACTCGCTAACAATTCCTGCAGCTTTGCATCGACCGCTTGCCGGATTAGATCCTCGGCTCCCGCTCTCAGCATCGACGGCAGCGCATCTGCAGCTTCGACTCGACCGAATAATTCAACAACGTTATTCTTTTTCATGGTGTTGTATCCTCTTGGGTTGACTTGCTGTGTGGTGACAACATTTCATCCAGATACGCCGCCTCCAGAGCCCACCTGCTGCCGCCGTTCGATGGTAAGCCATGTTCTCCACCGTCTCTTGCTAGACAAACTCGCCCTCATGTTTTGACGACATCAGCTGGGCGGTTTCAATGCCGCTCAAACGCGGAAGTCGGATGATCTCCCACGAACGGAAGGCGTAGCCGTCGTAGCGGGGCAGTGAGTGATCCAAAACGTGGAGTATTTTCATGAAGGGGAAGGTCGCTGCGCGGGGCAAGTTATGTCCTATTGCCCACGCCTTGAACACCGATATTGCGGAGTCTTCCGGTTCGTTTTGCACGACGACGCAATGATTGAATGTTTGGTGCTCGTGTTCATCCGGTCAATGGAGTCTCGATAGAATCGTTACCCAATCGTCGTTGTCCGGCGCCATGCAAATCATCTCGTCGAGAAACACGTCGACGCACAAACGATGCCGCCCCACGAGGCCGAGGGAGTAGAGCCGGAACGTATTATGCTTAGCGCATGGGAAATAGATCGCACATCACACCGAAAATGGTCCTCGCGCGGACAGCGGACAAGTTCGTGCGCACGGTATTGTCGGCATTACTCTTGATCAATCTGGTGCCGTCGGTGGCGGTAGGCGACCTTCAGGCTGCTGACCTTGATGGACAGATTGTCGCAGCGCGTCAGCTCGTCGATGAGCTACTGGCGCGTTTCACCACGAGCCACCCTGATGTTGTCAGCGCAAAATTGGTTTTGGACCGACTCATTGCGCGGCAAGGTAGTGTTAGCGGCGCTTTGCAGTCTGGCGATGCAAAGCATCGGTCGCCGCCAAAGGCTGCTGGCGAAGTGGGAGTCGCAAATGTACATCCGACATCACCAGCGTTGCCAATTGCCCAAGCGCGGCAGGAACGCCGGGTCTACACCGTCGAGCAGTTTCGCCAGCTGTGTGCACTTCCCGGGATTGTGGGATGTTTCGATTTTGAGGGTCCAGAGCCGCTGTCAAGTTCACGCAACGCCATCGTCGGCGCGCTCGGTCAATCGGCTGACGGTCGGGTCCGCTCGTTGCTCTACAGTGGGCCAGAAGTTGGTGGTGGGCACGGTGTGCGCATGAACTTCGCACCCGAGGACAACGCCGATCACGGTTCCTTTAAAGTCACCGCCGATGTCTTCGGCCCGGGCGATTTGATGACTGTGCAATGGAGTCAGTGGTTATCACCTAGCCTGGTCCGCGATTTCGATGGTCAGGGGACCCTAAACTCCGCCCAGATTGGTGGAGATGGTCCGAAACAATTGATCATCAATGAAATCGGCGATAAGCGCGGCTGTTCGTTCGGACAAGTCGTCATAAGTAACGCGTACTGGCGAGGAATCGCCGGGATGTACCACGGGTGTGGTTTGTGGTTTAGCCCGCGGCAAAAGCTTGAGCTCCGTGACGGGAAACAACGCGGGACCGACATTCAGCCGGGGGGGACAACGTTTGCCGACGCGCTTATTTTAGATCGAAAGTGGACTACCTCTACCCAACGGAACCTGAGAACCTGCTGTCTCTCCGCGGCCTTTCCGCTCGTGCGCATTCGGACCGCTACCACGGCTGTGTGGGCTGGAGAGCGGCCCACTGGACAACCTTTCGCGTTGAACTGGATATTGCTTATTGCCGGGCCAAATGGAAGAGCCAACGTGAGATTCCGCCGGATTGTGCGAATTCTGATGGACATGTGCGGTATTGGGTCAAGTATGCCGACGAGGCGAAACCTTGGCTGGTGATCGACCAGCCGCTGCCACTGCGTTGGAAAGCAGGCCACTCTGAACGCTACGGTCGCTTTAGTTTTACACCCTACAACACCAATGAAACGAGCAAGCCCGACAAGCCGGATGCGTTCACCATCTACGATGACATTGTCATCGCGCGGAACGCGCCCAATTTGCCGTGGGTTCATGCTTCACGGTGAAGGTACTGTGGACAGACTCCGAGGCGGCTCAGTTGGGGCACAAAGCCGGCCAAGGTGGCAAGAAGCCATCAAATTTCTCTTCCCTAACCACCGCCGACGTCGTACCGAATAAGGACCCTGACAAATTTGCTTGGCTACCTCACGCCGCCAGGCAATTTAAGTACCGGAAATTTATCGACGACGGCATCACAGAGAAGTTTTTCACCGCCATCAACGCGACCGGAAGGCGCCCACGGCGCGAAATCAGTGACCACGAATGTCAGCGCTCCGAGAAGGCTTTTAAGGGCCAATTCCGAGAGGTCGCCGAACTACATGGAGGCCGGGATCGACAGCACTGCGGCGCTCATTACCGCTCCGATCAGGGTCGGCCGATACATGACTGCGAAAAGAGTTCTTGCCATGAAATCAGCCGCAGCAGCGCACTGGCGGGCGCTGAATGCACCGTATTTATCGTGAATGAGCAGCGCGTGATCGGGATGCGAAGCGGCGGTCCCGAACAAAGTTTGATGAAGCAAATAAGACAGGGCGTTTACTTTAGTGGGCAACGTCCGGCTAGTCCTCGTGGCGAATACCTTGGTCGTTGCGTGACGTGAAACTACTCGGCAGAGCCGCTCGCGATCCTCGGCGAGCTCTGGTGCACGAGCAAAACCGATAGCCGCTTGTCAGCGATGCTTGGGGAGAAGCACTATATTCCTTTTCGTTTGTTGGACGAGCGGGCCCAACGCACAGTTTCACGAATCACCAATCTATCAGCCCGCCGCTCGTTCGCTCACACGATACGCAATGTGATTCGAACGGCGCTGCAGGATGAATCCGATTCCGCTCGCCTGACCGCCGGCCAATCGCAAAGACACCACAGGACTCAGGGTACGTCTCCATAACCATCCTTCGCGACGAGTATACTCTCTAGCCGTAAACAGCCGAATTTAATCGACCGCCAGAACCAGCGCTGCAATCGTAAGCGGCGCTGACCGTGTAACCAAGGTTGAAACAGACACAATGACCTTAACCGGGCTCGCATTCCTGATTTCGTTCGCTTACGGGATGTTGTCGGCGCTTGGCCGCCATCCGATTTACGGACTGACCACCTACATCGCGGTGTTGTTTTTGCACCCGCCGTCTCGCTGGTGGGGAGCCAGTTTGCCAGGTGGGCGATGGGCGTTAGTTGCGTCTTTAGTCACATTTTTCGCCTATCAATCGCGCTCCTCACTGCTGATGAAACCGACCAAAATTCGATCGCACAGCATTTTCATGGCACTTTCGATATTGTTCGTTTGGATGGTCATCCAGTGGCCGTGGGCACTGTGGACAGCGAAGCACGGGGAAATTGTTGAGCTTTACTTCAAATACCTGATTTTGATGTATTTGTTCTATCACGTGGTAAGCACCGATCGGCATCTGCGCATGATTTTATGGACCTACATATTCGGCTGCTTCTACCTTGGATGGATAGCCTACACCACGTATACAGGAGGGAGATTCGAAGGTTTTGGCGGACCTGATACCGGCGAGGCTAACGCTGGCGCCTTAGCGCTCGTACTGGGCGTGTTCGCCGTAGCGCCTATTTTTCTGACGGGGACTCTTACAGAAAGACTTCTTCTGATGGGCGCCGTTCCGTTCATCATGAACGGCATCATTACAACGGCGAGCCGCAGCGCATTTCTAGCACTGTCTATTGGTGGGTTGATCTACCTGTATTTTTCGCCGAAACGATACCGAGGACGGATTGTATTGTTGGGTGCGCTCGGAGTCGTCGCGTTCGTCGTGCTCGCGAACGACTTCTTCTGGGGACGGATGGGTTCGCTCAAACACGCTGGATCGGACGTCGCGGTAGAGATCACTGAAGGAGGCCGAAAGGTATCCGCTGGCTTTGGCCGGGTCGTATTAATGGAGGCGCAGATGCAGATGTTTCTCACCAACCCGCTGGGTCACGGGCATCGCGGCACGGCTGCCTTAAGCTCTCAATATCTTGACGAAAGATTTCTCACTGGCGCCGCCGACACGAACCGTGCGCGTTCTTCCCACAGTACGTTTTTTACATTGATGGTTGAGCACGGAGTTGTCGGGATTGCCGTGTATTTCGCGATGCTGTGGTGGTGTTTCTTTACATTACGACGTGCTAGCCGAATTTGTCGGAATGGCACACCGTTTCAAAGCGCGCTACTACCATCACTCGCGGCAGGACTGGCGGCGACGTTTGTTGGCGACTGCTTTGTAGACTATCTCAAGTTCGAACCTCGCATATGGTTCATCGTGATGCTGATGATCTTGGTGGACGGTACAAAACTCACCGGGAATGGCGCGCTAACAACGTCACGAGGAGTTCGCTGATACAGCTTCATAATGGTGGCGCCACCTGGGGTGTCGAAGCTTATCCTGTACGCCAAAATTGTCACGTAGCTTCGCCGCGCGCAGAGCAGGAGTAGATCGAGAGGGTTAGCGCAGCGATTGCAACAGTTTGCGCAAGTAGACAATCGGAATAGCACAGGTGCTCGCGCTGGGGTCACGCAACACGTTTTCCTTTTTCCCTTTAACGAGCACATGATTGATCACACCAACGACGGTTCCCGAGTCACGCAAATATACCGGACTGCCGCTGTTTCGGGGATAGGCCGTGGCGTCGAGTTGAAGGACTTTATACGGATCGCGCAAAGTGACGATCTGTGCGGCGGTCAATTCGCGAGGGCTTCGAGCCGGGATCGTAATCGGCGTGATTGCAAAAATGATGCCTTTATGGGTGACAGGGTATAGGCCGAGTACCACGCCTATTGGGAAACCGGTAAACGCGATGCCATCGCCTTCCCTCGCAACACCATCTGGTGCGAACTTCATAGGCGTGAGCGGCGCACCGATGACCCTGAGAATGGCTAGGTCGTGTTCGACGTCAGATGCAACGATGGTCGTGTTGCACGAGACTGTAAATAATTCTGTGTAAACGGCCACATGCTGGCTTATAAATGAGCGGTAACACGTTCGCCAAATTCGATACCAAATCGATTCAACGCGAGCTTTCAATTTCGGATCGGCATCGTCCATTTCTTTGAAGCTTCGCGGATGGCCAAATACGCAGCCTTTATCGACGATCGTTCGCTCGGAAAAAACTTGCGTTTGCGCGTCGCCTTACGCAGTACGCTGTTCAACGATTCGATCGCGTTGGTCGTATAGGTAACCTTGCGGATGTCCGGCGAATAATCATAAGTTGCGATCAGATTCGGCCAATTATCGCGCCAGGATTTGGCAATCTGCGGGTACTTTTCGTCCCAAGTTGCTGCAAACGCATAGAGCGCCGCCAGCGCTTCAGCTTCCGTTGCCGCTTGGTAGATTGTCTTCAGATCGCGCGTGACGAACTTGTAATCTTTCCATGGCACAAATCGCAGCGAATTGCGGACCATGTGGACGATGCACAGTCGAACCTTGGTCTGTGGATATTCAGCGGCGATGGCATCTGGAAATCTTTTCAAGCCGTCGACGCAAGCAATCAATATATCCTTCACGCCGCGCATTTTGAGCTCGGCCATAATCGCCGGCCACGACTGAGCACCTTCCGTTTGGGCTAACCATAGCCCTAACAATTCCTTGTAACCGGCGAGATTCACGCCCAAGGCCAAATACATCGATTAATTAATCACTTGCTAGTTGTGCCGAACCTTCAACACGATGCAATCCAGATAAACAATCGGATACAGACCATCTATTGGTCGGCTCTGCCAGGCTGACACCTGCTCAATGACCCGGTCGGTGACCTTCGATATCAAGCTCGGAGAGACATTCGCGTCGTACAGCTCTTTGAATGCAGCAGCGATATCTCGGGTGCGCATGCCCTTGGCATACAAATACAGGATCTTATCGTCCATCTCGATCATGCGCGTTTGACCCTTGGCGACCGGTTGCGGCTCGAAGCTGTCGTTGCGGTCTCGCGGCGTGTCTATCTCGACCTCGCCGTGATCGCCCTTGAGCCGTTTACGGCTTTGACCGTTGCGACTATTGCCGCTGCCGCGGCCGTCAGGCGCGTGCTTCTCATAACCGAGGTGCTGATCGAGCTCAGCGTTGAACGCCGTTTCTATAAAGTTCTTCCGCAACGCATGCGTCAGTTCACTGTGGTCTGCCTCTGTCTTAATCCCTTTCGCAATTTCTTCCGCTAAGGCTCGGACTTTCGATTCGTCCATCGTTGTTCCCATGATTGCTCTCCTCTGACAGGATATTTAAAATCATGGTCGCTTACACAATCTCGTGGACAGTCTCTGTCGCGCCGTTCCCCGTCGCGCCCATGCCCGACCAGAATCACCAATCGTTCTTTATGCTCGGAGTCGAAACTCGTCGGCACGACGTGATGATTCGTCGCCACGTATTCGCCTCCAGCAATCGCGAAACCGGTACCAAGCAATCGTATGGGTTGTCGGCGCGTCGCGAGATAGGTCCCGATGCCGACGATTGAGGGCTTTACCGTTTCGATCGGGTCAGGTAATTCGCCCGCAGTAACCACGCTGCTAGCGCAACTGCATAGCGATATGCCGAGGCGCGTTAGATGCTCGCTAGCAGATCTAGCCAATTTGTAGAATTTATTTCCATCCCAGGCCTTGTCGTTACTTAGCATCGCCCAGATTGCGAGCAGTAGTTTTCTCATCACGGCGACGAGTGCCTGCTTAGGTTTCTTACCGCGTTCAATGAGCTTCTCGTA